>TBL_comb48_EPIDRAFT_1000267_pt1 | contig 41220 bp, 38 predicted proteins | sample TroBogEpilimnion_37_FD_10681 | JGI IMG/M metagenome (IMG submission 10681) | reverse complement strand
GAGCAACAGGACCATCAGCAGCAACAGCAAGTGGATCAGCAGCAGGAGAACGACCAGCAGGACCATCAGCAGCAGCAGCAAGAGGATCAGCAGCAAAAGAACGACCAGCAGGAGCAGCAAGAGGAGCAGCAGCAGGACGATGAGCAGCACGTGAAGCAGGTGAATCATCAAAGCCAAGATCAGCAGTTAAATTAGCAGGAGGACCGCGTATAAGTCCAGGAGATGGTTCAGGTGCGAATATTTTTGTAAATAAATCTACTAATCTGCTTATACCACCACTACGATTTTTAGCAGCAGCTACTTTAGCAACTCTAGCTTCTTCAGCTACTTTATCTACTTTAGCAAGTCTAGCATCTTCAGCTGCTATAACAGCCTTAGCATCTCTAGCATTATTAACAACTCTATCTTCATCAAGCTCAGCAAGCTCAGCAAGCTCAACAGATTCATCAAACTCAGCATTATCTAAATATACTCTTTTAAAATCCTTACTAGGAGCATCATAAACATTATTATGCGGAGGTATTATTTTTTCATTTAATCTTTTTACTTGGATTTTAACACCTGCATTACTACCATCACCACTACCACTATTATCATTAAAAGTTTTTAGTGCATCATTATATTCTTTCGTTTGTGTATAACGGCTACTTTTAAAATATTCTAATGTTTTATTTAAAGCTTGATTAATATAAATCATTAATTGAAATTTCCCTTGGGGTCCTAATTTTAAATACACATCATCTGTAAAAAATTCAATATCAGTAACATCGATCACCTCATGAGGTGATGCTAGTGATTCATAATGCTTGTTATTTAAAAACTTACAAAGTTTTTTTATAAAATATATTATTATATAGACACTATCTATATCCTCTATTTTGTCATTTATATCTTTTGGATATGCTGGAATACATCTAAATATTAATATCATTATAAAAATTACAATAAAATTGACTTTTTTACTATTAATTAGTGCATCAGCACAAAAAATAGTTCTTTTTTCGGATGTAGATAATTCGGCGGCTTTTATGGAATTTTTATACTTATAATAGCTATTAATATATATTCTTAATATATTAATATCATAGTCATTTAAGAAAAAAATATTTTGCTCTTGAAGTTTACAATGTTGTTCAATAGTATTTAATATTTTAAAGGCTTCATTAATTCTAGTACTAATTTCTGGTGTTATATTTCCAAATCCGCCAAAAATTATTTTTTTTAATTGTATAAAATGTTTTTCTCTGTTATAAATATTTAATAAATTAGAATGAATTATATTATCGTTTTTTAATTTATATAGTAATGTATATATATTAGCTAAGTAATCGAATTTTAAATTATTTTTTTTCATTTTAGTGATAATTTTATTTAATTCTAATTTCAATATTCTATGGTTTTCATATATTGATAATAATGTTATTAATATTTTTATATCATTACTAATAACAGATTTCATATTATCTATTGTTTTGTTTTTATTGAATTTTATAAAATCGGTATTTGCCAATATATTAAAGCGTTTTAATTCTTTAATATGAATGGTTGTCATATATATTCTAATTATTTAAAATTAAAATAATTATATATGAAATATATTGTAAATAAAATAGCCATTACTAATGTTATAAACAAATAATAAGAATATACTGAAAACATTTTATATTTACAAATGTTATATATGTCTACCACTAGACTATCAATATTTGATAATGTATTAAAATAATCATTATATACATAATAATAAATATCTTTATTATTATAAAATGCAGTCTGAATATTAGGATTATCATATTTAATTAATGTATTGGTTCCATCGGGTAATAGTGAATCGTATTTTAAATTCATTAATGGATTTATTTGAGACTTAAATAAAATTTTAATTAAATTATATGTTGAAAGTATATCTTTTAATTCGTTAGTCAAATTATTGTTATTATAATAAGTAATTAGAGTATATGTATAAATTGCTGAACTTATTTTAGTTTTATAATAAATGCCTTTTGCGTCTTTTAATGTTTTGAATTTTTCTAATGTTAGCGATTTATCATTATTATAGGCTTCATTCATAATACCTTTAATATACGATATTAATTTTTCGATAGTACTATTATTTTTAATATCATTACATTTTCCATATTCAAATTTAGTATCTAATTCATTTTTCTTATTAATATAATTACATAAACCTTGAGAATTTATAAAATCTAAATTAATATTCTTATAAACTAATTTAATTAATAAATTCATACCTCTCGATGCATTATTAACGTGTTTAAAATTATAAATAATATATATAATACCCGAAATAATAATTATTAAACATAATACAATTATATAATTAAATTGATTCACTATGATTTCTAGTTTTACAACATAATAATAATATAAAATTATACCTAAAATAATAACAGACACTAATATAAAGAATATTAAATATATGTCTATTGAAAAATTATCAGCAAAATAAATAATATTATTTAATTGATTAAATTCTGGTATATTTTTTAATATAATATTATCATATTTAAAAAAATTACTTATTGTTGCATTAATTAAATAAACATTTTTTGCAAATATATCATATTTAACCCATAATATACAAATGAACATTACAAGTAATAATAAATAATTGAATAATTTATAAATCCATACACATTTATTATTATTATTAGTATCATATACTTTAGTCATGAAAATATTTAATTCTTTGCCAAATTGTATTTTTTCTTTATAATATTTATCATAAAACACTCGTTTAAATGGTTCTATATATTTATAAATTAATTGTGATGCACCGCTCATTATCTATTTTATAAAGATTTTATTATCCATAAAAATAAAAATATAAGTACTGGATAAGTAAAACGAACTATAAATTCTTGTAACGGCGATAATACATTATCTGCCAAATATTGTGTTATATAATGACTACCTAATTTTTCTATAGATATACCTAATACTATCACAAATGATAATAANACTAATTTAAAGACATCACTACGAGACATCGCCATTCTATCCCAAAACGAATATTCGGGATAGCGATTTCTTTTTATTGGTGGTTGCACAGGTGGTGGCANTTGTGCTTGTTGTTGNATATAATAATTNTTTTGTGGTGGCGGTTGTTGAGGTANTTGNGGTTGTTGATGCTGNGGAGGCATTTGTGGTTGTTGTGGAGGCATTTGGGGTTGATAATCATTTTCGTCATTTATAGGTTTATAATCGTCATAAGCTATATTTAATTCTGTCATTACTTTCTAAACAATAAATATATTTAATTTTAATATCTTATAATAATTACAGAAAGATTATGAGTTATTATAATAATATATTAAGTTTATTTTCATTAGTTATGGCATTAGCTATATTATTTATAGTCCTATTTGGGTGTCAATATAAGAGATACAGACATTATGAAGGGTTTCAAGACATAAAGACTGATGAAAAAAAAGAACCAACTTCTAAAACTACACCGGCTAAAAATGATTTAAGTCATTTTGAAAATAAATTAATGGAAGGATTAAGCGATGGTACCGTTAGCACTAAAGATTTAGAGACTATGATTAAGAAAGAGGAATTTACACAAGAAAATTTGGAAAATATGATTAATTATATTGAAAAATTTAAGGGAAATAATGGATTAGATTAATAATTATATTTTAATTCTCTTTGTTTATAAATATTTAAATTGTCTCTTGAATAATTTTCATTAACATCATCATTTTCATCATCCTCATCTTCATCATTTTCATTAATTATTTCTTGTTCTTCATTTGTATATTTATATTCATTAAAATTAGTTTTATAATTAGGATTTAATAATGAATTAAAAACTTCTGTTATTTTTATTTTTGGCTCATAATAATAAATAGCTAATGTTATATTATGATTAACACCCTTAAAATCATATAAATATTTATCAGATGTTTCGAATTTTAATGATAATCGAGATAATTTACCAATCGGGTGAAATTCTCTTATTGGAATTTTAGTAATATATAATTTTTCATCATTAAAACCTAAACTAGTTGTGCGGAATTTAGCAATACCTAATGTATAATTTGAATATGCTAAAGAACCGAATGAATGTTCCTCAATTTCTGGGCATCTTAAAACAATATATTTTTCACCCGTAAAACAAACCATACCAGGTGCTATAATTTTACTTGTTTTAATTGGTGTAGTAATTACACTATTTGGATAATAATCAAATTCAAAACTTATAAATAATTTCTTAAAACTAGTATCATTATAAATATTATCATAATATATATTATTTTTTTTTTCATCTGTTATTGTTTTTGTTATATTAGTTAATAATTTATCATTAACCGTATATTTAATACCATCATCTTCTTTTTTTACTAATAAACTAAAACCTAACGTTTCAGCAATTGTACTATCACGCATATTTAATATAAATGGATATGAACATGTGAATGTTATTACTTCAGCTATCGTAACTGGATTTGTTAAACCATATGCATTAAAAATTTTATTAGGTTCTATAGGAGCTATTAATGAATTAAATGTATCTATAAAATATTGTAATGTATAATCACCAGGTGGCATTACGAACTTTTTAAATATACCATTAAACGTTTCATTATAATTTGATGTAATATCTATATTATTTATAAATGCGTTAAATGATGTATAATCTTTAGTTGGATGAATATAATAATATAAAACATTATTATAAATATCTATCGAATACATAGTTCTTGGTATACTAGTATCTATAATATCAAAACCAATAACATTTTTAAATGGTGTATCAAAATTAATTACATAATTATTTGGATTTGGATAAACACTCATATCTCTATGTTTACTATCAATCAATAATACAAAAGTTTGTTTAATACTGTTATTTTTTAATTGTTTAATATCTTCTATAGACATTATTAATATGAATATATAATTAATTAACTTTATTTTTCTTATATTGTTAGTATAAATGGAAGAAGATAAACTAATTGAATATTATTTAGGATTATTGGGGCAAATTAAATTATATCACTGGACTGTTATGAAATATTCAAAACATGTAGCATTAGATAATTTACATTCTAATTTATCTAATAATATTGATAAATTCGTTGAATGTTATATTGGTAAATATAATAAACAACCATTACCAATATTTACAATTAATACAACTGCTACAAGCTATACAGCTAATATTATAGGTTATTTAGAAACTCAACGCGAAAATCTAAAAAAAATAAGAAATCAACTTGCAAAATCAACAGACCTTCAAAATATTATTGACGAAATGACAGGTAATATAAATCAAGCTGTTTATTTAATTAAATTAGAATAATTTTTAATAATTACTATGAATCATAAATCGTAATGACTTCTTATTTTTTATTGATGATGATGATAATGGTAATGACGAATGTTTAATTAAAAAGTCGGTTAATACTGTATCGTTATATGGAAATGTATAAATTTTTTGAAATTCTAATAAATTATACATAAATATTGTTTTGAAAATGATATATGCATATGTGTTCGTTTCATCTGTATATATACCATTAGGGGATTCTTTTTGTATTGTTAATATTTGTGATGATTTATATAATGAATATTGCAGTTCTTTTATAAATAATTTATAAAAATCTAAATTATATTCTATACTAATTTGATATAAATGCATAATAGTAGCCCAGAATTCAACAATTGCCTCGTTTGGGTCTAAACTAGGATTATTTATTTTAAAATGAGTTTTTAATCGATTTTCATTATAACTACTAAAACTCGAATGTATTTGTGTTATATGATGAATTAATTCATGTATAAGGACCTTTGGATATTCTTCAAATCTTAATATATATATTATTGGTTTATTAAGATACGTGAATGCAGAATTACAATTAATTGTTTTTAATGGTTTTCTATAATCTTCTAAATTAAAAGTTTTCTTAAATGGAGATAATAATAAATATATATTTAAATTGTATGGTATAAATTGTGATATTACAAATACTCTTTTAATAACTTTTTTTAAATGATTAATATCTAAATTATCTTTATATTTTCTGTAATAAACATGAACATTCATATTTTTATATGAAAAATATTCATATGAATCCAATTCATCCATATATTTATTATATTGGGTGTTATATGTGAAAAAACGATTAATATCCTTTTTAATTAAACTATTCATCTATATTATCTGGAAAAAATTGTTTTAGTTCTTTAATAATTGAAATAATATATTTGGAATCTTTTAATTTTCCTGCAATTTGTAATAATATAGATGATTTTAATTTATAATCCATCGATTTATTAATATTTGTTTCATTTATAGCTTTATCATCCCAAAAACAACCTCTAACTATAAAAACATTACTAATATTTGATTTTAATTCGTTTTTTAAATAATTATTTTTGTCATCTACAATCTCATCATTATATTTCCATATATTTTTACCCATATACTTAAATTTATTTTTAATTACTTCATAAATAACTTTAGAAACATCATAATGTGATCCATTTGAACCTATACAAATATCAATATAATCATTAATCGTATTATCCATATTTATATTTAAAAATATAAATATTTATAATTTTAAATGTATAATAATCCTTATACTGTTCTTAAAATATCAAGTTTAGCAACAGTAGACGAAATTAAAAAAGCTTATAGAAAAATTGCTTTAAAATCGCATCCAGATAAAATTAATAATATTAGTGATATTAATGAACGTAATATTAAAATTAAAGAATTTACAGATGCAACAAACGCATACAATCAATTATTAAATAATGATATGAATATAAATAATTGGGAAGAAACATTCGATTATATAATGAATAGTCAAATATTTAAAGATTTCATTAATAGTTTCATAAATATTCCATCAAAAATAATAAAACACGAATTTAAATTGGATATTTCTTATAATGATTATTATAGTAAAAATAAAAAAAAGATTAGAATATTTTTAAAAGATTTAAAAGAACCTATTTTTATTGAATTAGATTGTAAAAAATACCCAAAAGCCATTATCAATTATTTGGACGATAATGATAATGAACATGAAATAATATTTTTATTAAATATCGTAAATAATAATAAAAATTATTATCATATTGTAAATATTGATGGTAGTATTGATGTGATTTATGATATGATTATTAATACAGCTGAATATTTAACAGGTAATATACGCGAACATATATTTATAAATAAAGATTTGTTTTTAATAAAAATAGAACCGTTCTCAAATAAATTTATAATAAATAGTATGGGTATAAATAATGGTAATTTTATATGTAATTTCATATATACACCCATACAAAAAGATATGTGGGATAAGTTAAATACTGATGATAAAAATATAATTATTAATTTATTTAACCGTATAAAATGAAATTGATATAAAGATTTATTATTATTATAGAAATATAAAATATGCCACAAGCCTCTAAAAAAAATACACCAGAAACTGTTAAGCCTGTTGAAACTAAACCTGAACCAGTAAAAAAGCCGCGTGCTAAAGCTGTAGCTAAAGTTGCTGATGATGTTGCCGTTTCAAAGGATGAGGATGTTGCACCTGTAGTAGATGTGTCAAAGGTAGTAGCTGACGATACGGCAGTTAATCCAGATGATAAGCCAGTAGCCGATAGTTCTATTGAGAATGTAATGCAAGTTCTAGCTGATAAGATTGGTAGTCTAACTGGTCTTATTAAGGATATTCAAAGTTCTCTAAAACCAGTTCTAAAGGAACATGACAAACTTCGAAAGATTGTCGAGCGTATCCAGAAAAAGCGTGATAATGCTCGTAAGTCTCCTTCTGGTTTTGCTAAGCCCAATAAGATCTCTGATGAACTGTGTGATTTTATCGGCGTCCCCCATGGTACTGAAAAGTCACGTACTGATATTACACGATATATTAACGCTTATGTGAAGGAACATAATCTAAATAAGCCTACTAATCGTCGTATCATCCTACCTGACGAGAAACTAAAGAAGATTCTCAAGATCAATAATGAAGAGGATGTAACATTCTTTGTTCTGCAACGTCTAATTTCTCATCATTTCCCAGCTGCTGGAACTAAAAATTCACCAGCCGCCGCTGTAGTTGCTACTTAAAAAAATAGTTTTATTTTTTCATTTTTCTATTCGTAATAAATAGAGATTATGCCCATTTTAAAAAGAAAATTAACACAAGCTGATTGTAATTTATGGTATAAAAATAAGAATATTAATCCAATTACAAATCGTAAAATTAATACAGAATCTAATATATATAAATTATTAAAAATAAATTGTGAAAAATCATCGAATATTGTTAAAAATGTAAATGAATTTTGCGAATTTAATTATAAAGATGAAAGCGATGATAAGAAATATAGGAAATTATATGAATACGTAAAAATATTTTGTGATAAGTTTTATGCATCTTTAAGACCTCAAAAAACAATAAATACGAATTTAACAAATTATAAAATAATTATTGATTATTTAAAAAAAATTAAATTAAATAATAATGAATGTTTAACATTATATAAATCATCTAATAAATATTTATTATCTGATAATATTTTATTATATAAAAAGATTGGTTCAAATAGTCGTTTTGGTGTTGTCTTCAAATCTATGAATATTAATACAGAATATGAGAATATTCCTAAATTTGTTGTTAAAATACAATTCTTAACAAAAGAATATAAGACAGAATTATTATTCTTTAAATTAATTTCAGATTATGCAGTTAAATATAATATTCCAAATTTACCAGTATTATATAAATCTATTAATTGTGATAAAATAATTAGAGAACCTGCATATCCAGAAGTTATTTATAAATCTAATCGAAAATTTAAAAAATATTCTATGATTTTATATGAATTAGCATCAGGCGATTTAAAATCTTATTTAACTATGTATAATATCACAGAACAAAAATGGAAAAATATATATGAACAAATATTTATGTCTATTTTAATTTTACATAGTATGAATATTATACATAATGATACTCATTATGGAAATTTTCTATATACTAAAATAAAACCTGGTGGCTGTTTTCATTATAAAATTAATGGCGATGATTATTATATTGAAAATATTGGCTATAGATGGATTATTTGGGATTTTGGAAATGCAAGACCATTATCAAAATTAGTTAATGGATTATTTATTAATGATTATATGTTAATTAACCTGTTTATGAGAAAACGCAATCTAACTATGGAAAAATTACCCGAATTTAAAAACCATAATATATATGGTAATGGAAGATATGCTGGATATTTAAATAATGATGTTATTATTCCCAAAAGTATTGAGAAACTTCAAGAGAAATTATGGAAACATTTAGGAGAATTAACAAATAATTATTATATTTCTATAATTCACAATAAAAAGTTAACAGAATATAAATGGTTTAAATATCTTATTGAAAATAATATGTTATATTCTAGAGTTCCTATTGGTAGTATTATATCGTCCGTAAAAATAAATATTTCATAATTTATAAGAATATATATAAAAATATGATTTCATTTCTTTATATTATTTTCCTTAAATATGATTAACAACACAGACATCACAGAGATGATTTATAATGATATCAATTACGTTAAAATCATCATCGACCCCATCAAATACATTAATATTGATGCCATTATTGATAAGTATGATGAAGATGCTCCTAAAGACGACAGCGATGATTTGTATGATTGATTAATTTTTATATAAATACAAAATTAATTTTTTGTATTTTTAGAATTCATCCATTACTTCACCGATTCCATATGAAGCCGTTGAAGTAACTGCACCAACACCCGATGCTGCTGCTATAGGTTTATAAATAATTGTTAATAATGTCCATATCCACATACAAACAATTATAATAACACTAATTATTATTATGATCCAACCTATAAAATTTGTATAATTATTTAATGATATATTATTCGGATTTTCTGGATTATAATAAATTTTAATTTTTTGTCCCTTACTTAATATTCCAGATTCTGTATTTACCGTATATATAGCATCTTTAACTGAAAATTCAACAACCGATACACACGATTTCGAACGAGCATTACAATTATTAACCTCTTTTACTATTCCAAATGCAATTTCTGTTTTATCACTATTCATATTTTTTACATATACGCCAATAATTATTATTATTACAAATATTATTGTTCCTATTATTGTTGACATTACAGAATATGCAATTCCTATAGTTGCAGTTGTATCATATATCGGTTGTAAATAATCCTTATTTTTATTAACATCTGTTGTATCACTAACAAACCCACCATTATTTTTACGACGTGTCATAAATCCTATAATAACTATTTAAAAATAATTATTTAATTATTATATATGTCTTCCCATAATTATATAAATGATGTATGGTCATTATATTTTCATGACCCTTATGATATGAATTGGGATGCTGGAAGTTATAAATTTATTACTACTATTAGTAGTGTCGAAGATTATGTAAATATTTTTAAAGCATTTGAGGATTTGTGGCAGAGAGGCATGTTTTTTATAATGAGAGAACATATTATGCCGCGATGGGAAGATGAAAATAATATTAATGGTGGTTGTTTATCATTTAAAGTAAATAAACCCGATTGTAGTGATAAATTATTTGAAATAACATCTATGATTTTAGGAGAAACTATGGGTACTACTGATGTTATTTCTATGAATATTAATGGATTGTCAATTAGTCCAAAGAAAAATTATCATATTATTAGAATTTGGCTAAAAAATAATGATAAAGCCAATAAAAATTTATATAATCTTCGAGTTCATCCATATTCAGTTATTATGTATAAATCACATAATGAATAAATTATATATAAATACTATATATTTATAATTATATTATGTCAGTTGATATATTTAAAGATTTTATTAATAGTAGTGATTTTAATAATGTCATATATAATGAATATGATTTTGCAGAAATCGAAAAAAATAATAATACTAGAATTATGAAACGTACCAATTATAAATTAAATAAACTTCGTAATATCGATTTTCCATTCATATTATTTAAATTAGTTGAAGATCTTATGGATAAGATTAATCTAGAATTAATAGTTAGAGAAACATATACATATAATAATCTTAATTTTTATTGTAATATTAAAAGTGAATTGGATAATTATAAATTTATTGAAGACATTTATTATAATGTTAATTTAAAATGTGATAATAATGTTCTTTCGATTGAAACATCCATAGAAAAAAAATATGATGAGAATAAATTAAATGAAATTGATAAACTTTTTTTAAATGTTTTATTGTTTTTTATTGAAAATAATTATACTTCATATGTTAAACATGAAATATTCAAAAAAAAATTAGAAAAAATTAATCTTCGCTCTTTTGTGCTAAACATAACTTAACACTACCCATAGATGCTATGCTATATTGTAATATAATTGGATATGAGTTTTTTAGATATATCTCAACGGTCGAACATAAATTCGTACATTTAGTAAAAATACTCAAATATTTTAAACTAAATATTCCCTGAATTATTTCTTGCGTATTCTCATTTGTTTTTATTTGAATGTTTTGAGTTTCAGTAGCCAAAACAGTCTCCTGACAACAAAATTCACCCTGACAATTTAATATTAATTTCCCTCCAATATTCTTAATTTCAATATATTCTGCTAAATTATGCATATCTCTTATTATTTTCTGTAGATATGCTGATGGCATAGTGATTATTGTGTTAAAATCAGCAGGTGGAATATCAACATTCACAACATCAATATCTAACATCGATAATTTATATGTTGTTTTTACATTCTTTTCATTATTTTCTATTGTTATTCCTAAAATATTTGGGTCATTTTTATGAATAAATAATGATAATATATCGCCATTTTGAATTGTTTTTATTAACATATGAAATTTTAACATATTTATCCCCACATATAATTTCTTCTGACAATAATACTTTTCAAATTTTTCAGCATGTAATTTTAAATGTATCAAAACTATATGTGTATTATCTAATGCTACTATTTTCATTCCATGTTCATCAAATTCTAAATTAACATCCATTAAAATTTCTTTCATAGCGTCAATTACCGATTTTATAGTTGATGCCTGTATAGTTTTAATTTCTAATATATAATTATTATCACTCATAATGATTACTAATTAAAATAAATTCCTTATATCTTTATTTATAAATATATATGGGTTCATCATCAATATTTGGTATTTCAATATTATTTTTATTAAATATATTATTTCCAACATTTTGTAAATAATTACTTGGTTTTATATTGCCACTTCCTAATTTTAAAGTCTCTTCCCAAAACCACATATCACTATTTTCAGAACCTCCTTTACGTTTCGCATATTGCAATTCAATTATATCATGTATTTTAGAATAATCATACATTATCGTCTATTACTATCCATCATTTTTTTCATTTCAATATCATAAGCATCACAAGTTTCTCTTATAAACGTCCAATTAATCTTTTTATCATTATTATTATTATCTTGATTATTATCATTATTATTATTATCAATTTCCCATAATGCTAATAAAGTTTTGTTAAAGTCATTATTGTTTTCGTTAAATATTCGTTCAATTTCTTCGTTTGAGATATTCACAGGTGCTTGACGTAATAATTGTTCCATTATATATATTTATATTTAGATATTTTAAATTTACCATATTCTGCGGATAATTCATATGCCATTTTTTCATATGGATGTTCCTCGTTTTTAGAAATTATATCATTTATTCCTGCAGGTGTAGTTGATTTATATATATATAACATTTCTTCGCCATTTTTATCACGATATATATATTCGTCTAAATCTGGATTAGCTCGAATTAATAGCTCACTATCTCTTCTTCTCGAAATTGTATAATTATTATCAATCAAATAATTATTTATATTTTTATTATATCTTTGATATATATGAATACTTTCATGTATTAAAATTTTAATTAATGCATCGTCATCATTATTTATCACATTTGGAGATAGAAATATGATATCTGTTCTAGTATGTGGGAAACCTTCCTCATATACATTATCTATTAATGAAAATTTCCACATATAACCATTATTAAAAAAATTCTTTGCAATTAATGAACATTTTCGCAATTTATTCATTTGATTCTCTGTGAAATCTAAACAACCCTCTAATATCTTACTAATATATTCATTTGAATTTAATACCTTTCTTGCATATAAATCATAAGTACTTAATGATTTTATATAATTATCAGGATCGGCATATATAAATTCTTGTGTTTCTGTTTTATTTAAAAATTTTATAGTTTTATTAATAAATGATTCATTTGAAATAAATATTACAGATATTATGCAAAATAATAGAAAAAATATTATTCCTCCAATCCATATAATTCTATTACTTTTCATTATCTAATATTTATTATATAATATTTATGAATACATAGATAAATTGATTAAATTATTATCTCTTTTTATAATTATATATTTATCAATAATTTCTCGTGTTATTATAAATGGAAATTTAATTAATTCATCATTTATTTTTATGTATCTATTCATATTTATATACGAATATATATTATTAATATTTCTTTGTAAATTTCTTACACCATCCTCTTCAACTGTTTTATCAATTATATATTCAATTTCAGCATCACTAATTATAATATCATCATCTTTTATATTATATGATTTGCATATCTCTTTTACTAAAAAGTTTTTAGCTATTTTTAATTTGTCTTCTTTTGAATATTTATTTAATTTAACTATTATCATACGATCTCTCAATATTGGATTAATATGATCGATATTGTTAAATGTAAAAAATATTAATGATTTTGACAAATCTAGCGTTATTTCTTCCAAATACTTATCCGTGAAATTATCATTTTGAGTACTGTCTGTTATATGAATTAATGTATTTGTAATTTCATCTCCATATCTACCGGTAGAAATCTTATCTAATTCATCAAATAAAAATAATGGATTCATAACTCTCGCTTTAATTATCTCTTCCACTATCTTTCCATATGTTGAACCCTCATAAGTATATAAATGACCCTTCAAATAACTCGAATCTGATATCCCACCTAATGGAATAAATGCATATGGATATTTCAATATCTTTGCTATACAATCTTTTATTAATCTGGTTTTACCAACACCCATAGAACCTTGAATACCTATAACATAACCTTTAGCGTTTGGATTTGAAATAAATTGTGCTAATATTCTTACTATATGTTCTTTTGTTTCATCGTGTCCATATATTTTATTATCCAATTCTTTTTTAATATTCGTTAAATAATTAGAAATAACATCAATATTATTATTAACATTTATATTATGATATATACCTAATGGTATTTTTGAAATAGTATTTATGAGTTTATATAATTTATTATATTCATTCGATTCTGGCGACATTTTATTTAATTCATTTAACTTATTAATAATAGCACGTTTATTGTCATTTGATGTATTTGATAATAATAATCTAAATCTCATAGGTGTTATATTTGTCATCAAATTATATAAATCTTTTTCAATAGCCATTAAATTTTCTTTGGTTTTAGGTAATAATGTATGGAAATATGCTATTTCCTCATTATTATAATTTGTTAATAATGAATCATATTTATTACGTCGTTTTCTCTCCATATTCATTCAATATAAAAAAATAATATTATATGCAACACCTATAATAATAAGATTTACCGCTATTTTCATTATATCTTATAATTTCAACAATTTCACCCTGTTTTAATCCCAGCCATTTCGCAATCACGTCCGTTTTTAATATTAGCGGCATCTGTAATTTACTTTTAATTAAATATTTAGTCATTATTTCAATTGCTTCTTCTGGTTTTAATTTACGATGCGGTGGTACTAACTGATGTTTCGTAGGATTAAATAATAACTCATTAATTTGAAAGAATTGTAACATACCTTTCTTTTTCTGTAAAATCTTATCAATTAAATTTAATTGTGTAATTGTTGGCGTCGTTAATATATCATTATTAAATATTAAAATGATATTATATTTGCCATTATAAGAATTTACGAATGTATCAATATTACTTTTGCTCTTCTTTAATTGTTCTATGATATTCACTCGTAAATTTTTAGTTAATGCAAATATAATTGTCGTATTATCTGTGTGAAATTCTAATATATTTACATCATTATAAAATTCTTCTCTGTCTATTTCTGCTTCATGTTCATCAAATTCGTCAATATTATCCCCTCGGTCCGTGAGCATATCTTTAATATTTTGGATAATATTATCAATTTCCATTATTTATTTATTTTGTTCTATCTGTTTATATATCATTTTTTATTTTATTTAAAATTATTATTGATTATTAATATATATCAATAATGTCTGTTTATGAAATAGTTAATTTTATTAATAATACCAATAAAAATGAAATAAGTTTTTCTAATTATTTTACTGGTGATATTAATGAATTTAGAAGAATTGGGCAAATGTATATTACTATTTTAAAAGATAATTTCGATAATCATTTTGATATTATTGATAATACTATAATTATTAATCATAATGATTTATGGTTTCATATATCTTTTTTATTTAAAAATTATAATATTTATTGGAATATTTCAATAACAAAAACTAAATAATTTTATCCAGTTTTAATTTTCAATCCTTTCCAGCCAACTCCATAAGGTCCATATGTCTTTTCAATATATGAACGAAGTTGAATGCGATCCGGACATTTCTTACCTTTTGGAATATTCTCATTAACCCATATTCTGAAATCATTATAAATATCATTAATTCCTAATTTTTCTTTATTATCTTCACTATAACTAATCTTATCATTTAGATATTGTCCAATAATATCATTATTATCCTTATATTTTTGTGTAGCATTAATTACTTCACGCGGTTCTGTGATCTTATTAGGATTAATATTTTTATGACGATCAATTAACATAGATAAGAAGTAATCAGAATATTGTTCAAATTTTTCGGATAACTCTAAATCCATCATAAATTCATTTTTCTTCTCAGGATCTGGATTTTCACAGAAACGAGACGAAAATTCAATAACACGTAATCTGCGCCATACACCACCATCTTGAGAAGGGATTTCCGGCAATTCATTACACGCTAAAATCATTTTAAATTGTGGCTTAAATTCATAAGGTTCCTTATATAAACTTCTTGTTAAAATTCTATCATTACCAGACAATTCTTTCATATATCCTACATTAATTTTATCATTATCATTTGGTTCTTGTAATACTGCAAACCTTCTTCCTTTTGTTCTCTCAATCTCACTTTGAGCCGAATTAGAAGCTGCGCGTTTTTGAGTTAATAATGCAATTGGTAATGTTGCATAATAATCACCTACTGATTTTTGAATTAAATCTAACAATCTACTTTTACCATTACTACCCTGACCTGTGAATATATAGAAACGTTCTTGTGCGATTGAACCATCAATAATACATGCTAAAATATCTAATACATAATTTCGTAAATTAATATTTGTAAATACTTTTTCGAAAAATTCAGTAATTTCTTTAATTTCTGGTAAATTTTTATTAAACGGATAATACATTTTATTTGTTGATAATGAAATATGATCGTCTGGCATACCATCTCGAAATATATGCATTTTCATATCATATACACCATTCTTAAATCCAATCAAATGTGAACGACAATCCAATATTTCTTCAAATTTTTCATCAATAAATAAACATTTACATTCTTTCATAATACTATCTTTATATGATGCCGTTTTTAGTTTCTGTGCTATTTTTATAGCATCGCCACCTCGTTTACTATAAATAGATTGTTGAGCCGGATCAATAGAATTATTACTGCTATTACTATTATAGAATATTGCTCTATCTAGAAATTTACGACACACTTCCTCGCTTAATGTTTTGCGTAAATTCAAACCTTCACGAGTTCTAATCCAACAGTGCACATCTTTATCATATTTATACCAAGTTTCCTTATTTACTGCTTTATATTCTCCTTTATACATCATTTGAACAAGTTTAGCAACATCATAATGAGCACCTTCTGAACCAATCGCCATATCAATTAAAGGTAATATTGAATTGTCAATAATATCCTTATATCTGGCTTCATTATCAGTTTTAGCCCACCATCTTAATGTTCCCATTCCTAAATTGTCTTTTCGCATTCTATCCCATAAATTTTGACATTCACCCTCAACATAATTACTAGCAATCTTCGAAAAATCAATCCACTGATTTAATAATCTATAATCAATATTTCTTAAAACCCATCCTAATTGTATCCAATCATCATAACGTTCCGCTCGAGATGTTGATAAACATTCAGCTACTAATTCTCGCGCCAATATATAATCGTCATCTGTTGCCTGATTTCTAATATTATTAAATTCTTTTTTCAATAAAATATTATTTTCTAATTTATCCTTGAATTTCTTATCAATTGCTGGTAAAATATGTCGAATATATTCTTCAATTTCACCGATATATTCAATTTTAATTTCAGTTTTCAATAAATTATTATTTCTCATCGAGAATAATTTAATATAACCAATTTCATCACTTGCTTTTGGCAAATATTCATCAATAGTAATAGTATTATCCCTATAATTATAAATTTTAGATACGCGGTATGCTTCACATTCTGGCTTTTTACTACCATACATTTGCCAACAATTAGCATTAATTATTGCTTTATCTATGACATCCTCGTATTCATTACATAAAAATAAATCACTAAATACCTTTTGTGCAATATCTAATATTCTTTTTCTAATGAAATGTTGTGTATTATTATCAATTATAATATGTGGAAAAATTATATGGATACCATCCTTGATTTTATTTCTAAATTCAGTTGGATAAGGTTTTTCCATTACATATGCAACATTTTTATCTTCACTTACATCTAAATAAGTATTAATAATCTTAAAATAATTATCAATAATCTTATCAATATCTGTATCTTTATAAATACGATGTAAATTAGGAGAACCATTATCATTCATAGGCATGGGAAACCTGAAATCTAAGTCAACTCTTAATGGACTTGGTTCTATTGGTTTTTCAGTCAAATGTAAAGAAACACCATTCGTAATAGCTACTGAATATAAATTCAAGAATTCGTCATATTCCTCATTAGATATAAATAATGATGTTTTAGGATTGCCGATACTTGTATTTGTGTATGCTTTGCCTTTTTCAGTTTTATGCTTCGAAATGAATGTTTTTAATTTTTCTTGACTTGTCATATATATTAATTATTTATTTATATTTTTAAATTATAATATTTTATCATTTTTTTATTATTACTAAATAGATTATAATGTCATATTGCAGTCCAACTGCCGATAATAAATTGTTTTGCTATTGTTTAAATTCTCTTCAAAAAATTGCGTTAGCATGGAATTTTTTAAAACCAAAAAATCAAATTAAATTTAATTTAACCAATTCATCACAAATTTTATTTGCAAAAATTGCTAAAAAAATTAATGTTGGTAATAATTATTGGGCATGGGTTGATATCATTAAATATATTAATCATAATAAAAATTATAAAATTTCACAAATTATGAAAGAAATCGAACTAAAAGAATTACGACCTGCACAACCAAAAGAATGGATTTCTAATAAAACTGAATGGCTCTCTAATTTTGATATTGAAAAAGTTTTATTACAATATGAAAATGATAAATCATTACTTTATAAATTTCATGGTGTTTTTACTATAGATTTTGGATCTAAAAATACTGAAGGTAAATGTAAATACTCTAAAGATTGTAATATTAATATGAAAAATATTATTAAATATGGTAAAAAGTTTTTTGGATTTATTACGAATTTATGCAAACATGATGAACCCGGAACCCACTGGACTTCCAGTTTTTTTGTATTAGATCCATCTCTTAAATCCTATGGTGCTTATTATTATGATAGCGTTAAACGTCCAATTCCTAAATTATTATTGCCGGTATTTGAAGATATAAAGAAACAAATGAACATTTTATATCCAAATAAATCATTTAATATTAATGTTAGTAATGTTGCACATCAAAAAAGCAATACTGAATGTGGTGTTTTTTCAATTACATTTCAAACAAGATGGCTATTGTTATTAAAACGTAAAGGATATAATAATGTGGCTTTTAAAGATGTTATTCATTTTAAAAAGATGAATGATAATGTTATGAAAAATTTACGATTTAAATTTTTTAGACCAAATATCAATTCGTTAATACTTAAAAATTAAGAATTAATATTTATACATAGTTATGAATAAATTATATGAAATTTCATTAAAAATGTTGAATGATAAACATAAAATTTCGAATTATCCATACGAAAAATTTGAAACTATTTATAATAAAGTTTTTGCAGATAAAAATGAATTTAATGAAAATGATTTAAATAAACAAGTTCTGAAAAAAATTAATGAAGATTATATTAGTTCTAAACAAGAACCTGATATTAATTTAATCGTTAAAGATTATATTTCTAAAAGAGAAAATTCTAAAATTATACCATACGCAACTGAATTGATTAATAATAAAAATACTATCAATTATATTAATGTTGATAATAATTCTACTGGTAGATCATTTATTATAAACACATTCAAAAATAATGTCAATTTTACTAAACAAATTTTAAATAAAATTTATCCATCTTATTTATGTATTCCATCATCTATTAAAAATTATACTCCTTATATAATTTTATCTATAAATGAAGATATTAATTATACATTTGTTCCAAGTAAAATATCGAACGTATGGGATATTTGGAAACCTGTTAATGATAAATATATAAATATTGAATTAAATTCTAGTAATTGGTCCATTTCATTATTTGATCATTCAAATACTCTTATAGATCTGCAATCGTTTTATATCGATATTTTAAATATAGTTGATAATAATTCTTATTATGAATTAAAATTAAATCATAATTCTTTTAATTCTAATGAAAAAATTAAAATATTTAGCAAATCAGGCTCAACATTTGATTCAATCGTCTTAAATAAAAATAATGATATTATCGTTATTCAAAAAAATAATATTAAATTAGAACAATTATTTAATGCTAAAATTTGCAGTTATAAATACCAAATTTCTATTATATTTAAAACATTTCTTAAATAATAAATATTAATATACAAATAAATACATATATAATTATAGTCAATAAATCTAACTTATATTTTAATTTTATTTTTTCAGGGTCCGATAATTCTATTGGCGGTTTCTCGTCCCCATTTATATTTAATACTAATAAATATATCAAATATACAAATGATGCCATTAAAATTGCATGTAAATATAATTCAGTCGTATTTATATGCAAATTCATATAATTCAATAATATACGTAATTTAAATGTATCAAAATTAACTATTACTATTATTAATAAAAATATTACTAAATAAAATATAATATAATAATACAAACTATATATTATATCTGTCACTATATTATTATCAATCAAATAATAACAACTATATGATGCTCCTAATCGTATGAAATATGCTAATACTAAAAATATTAATTTGTCATTTAAATCAACTTCTAATTCTTCTGCAGGATCTAAATTCTTGCTTTTAACTTTTGAATAAAATAAATTATTAGTTACTTCATGTGATATTTCCTTATTATTATAATCAGCATCATATGAAGCGATCAATTTATCAAATATATTATAACCTTCATTATCTATAAATCCAGATGCTGCAATATGTTTTTCACTATCTTTCTTTATTGTTCTAGATGTTTTAAGTCGTTTCATATCAGTTTTAATATTTAATAGCGAAGTTGTTAATTTTTCTTTTATTAATTTTAAATTCGCTTTATTATCGACGGGTTTATTCATTTTATCAATATCATTATATCGTCGTAATTCTCCTCCTAATGTTGGAACTTTAACAGCTTGTCCTGGTTCTACAGCAGTTGGAACGTATATTTTTTGTTTATTAAAACCAACTCCTTTTTCAGCTGATGATATTAAATCTGCTACTAATTTTATTATTGCATCTAATTTATTTTTAATAATATCTGAATTTTCTTTTAGAGCTGCTAATTCATTTACTATTACTGTTTCATATAATTCTTTAGCCATTATTATTGGATTTACAATATATTCATTTTTACTATTTACATCTTCGTCGGGTGATATATATGTATTATATATTCTTTTTAATATTGGATTTAATTGCAATTCTGGATTTGTTTTAATAGTATTAAATAAATCGTCTAATTCTTTTAAATTACCATCAATTTCTTTAATGTTAAATAAATTATCTTTTGTTAAATATTTCTTACTAAATTCTTCAATATCTTTTTTCTTCGATTCACATTTTGATTTTATTGAATATGCCGATGTAGTATCTATTTTATTATCGGGTTGAATTTTTAACATATCAACTAAGCCACTCATTTTTGTATTAAATGTATCTGAATTGTTATAATCATCTATTTTAGTAAAATCTACACCTTTATTATTATTACTTATTGTTAATTTTAGAATTGTATCAAAATTTGTAGTTATTTCATCTAGATTCTGAATATCTGCGTTTATTTTTAAATATAATTTATTTAAACTATTATCTATTTTTACTATAAATTCATCAGGTAATAATAAATTTAATTTTTCATTATCATATACTTGGGATAATGCGGATTTTTCTTCCGTACTATTATTACCACCCTTTATATTACTATACATCTCGTTTAATACTTTTTCACATAATAAATTTTGAACCCTTATTTCTAATTCACTATTATTAAATGCTAATAAATATGGAATAAATATATCATAAATACTCTCATATTTCTTTGATTTTTTACATAAATTATATGTATCTATTAATAATTTAAATATCAATTCTCTATTTATTTCATCTGTATTTACTGGTTTTACGAATTTATTTATATATGTTAATGATATTGATTTATCCAATATATCTTTTGTACATTCCAATAATTTTTTAATATTTATTTGTTTATTTGTCCTCATAAACATCATATAAATTAATTGATATGTTAATTTAATTAAATCTTCTTGTTTATTATTTTTTTCCAAATAAATATAACAATATATCAATTTACAATATTTATTATTTGAAATTTCATTATTATCTCTAAAAATATATGACGAATAACGCAATATATTATAAATTATATTATCATCCGTTAATATTAATTTTTTATCATCTTTTATAGGTGTATATGATTTTAAATATTGTTTCAAATCTATTAGTGATATATCAGTTGATATTATTCTATCATTTAATGAATTTATAATATCTATAATATCCGCATTAATTGTAAATCTATAATTAGAATTTAGTTGTATTTCAGGTGTTTTATATTTATCTCGTAATATAAATAATAAACTTTTATCAGTTATTATCTTATTACATATATTTTCTTGTGTAGGTTCTGTAAGAACTACTTTATAATCTTTCTTCAAATCGCTAAAATCATATATATTAATAGTTTGTAATTTACTTATATCATGTTCGGTTTCATTTAATTTTATCGTATTTGTTAATGTATTTAATAAATTTAAATACATTAATGTTATAAATTCGTCATAACCATTTAATGTTATCAATTCACTATTTTCTTTTGAATATTTATATATGTATGATAATAAATAATTGTCATCTGTTTCATATTTATCATCCGTAGATTCTAATAATGTATAATGTTTCAAATATTTAATTATTTTTACGATTACTTCTTTATCTGTAAATAATTTTCCCAATTTTTTATATATTTCATGATAATTTTCAATAATTGTAATTTCCTTATCGTCTATTTTAATAGTAAATATAATATCATCTGTTGATTGTTCCTTTAAATATTTATAATTTGCATAAATAGTATTTATGAATACATAATATAAAATTTCATCATTCGTATAGTAATTCTTTAATATTATATCATTAGATTTTAAATATTCATATTGTGCCTTTATTATATATAAATAATCCTTAAATATAACTTCAATATATTTAAGGATGTCATTTTGATTTTCAAAAGAAACTTTGAATATTAACATGAGTATATATATATTTAATTCACTATTACCAATAATCTTAAATAAATCATTAATAAAATATAAACTCTCTTCAATATTATATTTATAATAAATTTCATATATTTCATCTATTTTTATATTAGCACCACCAACTACGTATAGTGGGTTATCTTCCTCTACTTTTTGTAATTCTGATTCTAATACTGGTTTTGCAATATTTAATACACGTATTAGTAAATTTTTTGATGATGCATCATTTACTGTCAATACAGCTGTTATTAGTTCTCTTACCATTCCTATTAATGCATTTTTTGCATCTTGTGCATTTGTTAATACATTATCTTGTTGTATTTGGATTATATATGCTTCTAGTATTAATGATACCTGTTGTACTTCATAGTTTACGGTTTGTAGTATATTTATTATTTCATCTATTACTTTTAATAAATATATTAATAAGCATTTGCCTACATTTAAATCATATTTTTCTGCTTCACCACTTAGTATATTTAATTTATCTGCTAGTTTACTTACTATTAATAATTCTGGATCTTCTCTTTGTTGTACATTTAGGTATTCTTCTGCTATTTTATCTAGTGCTAGTGCTGCTGGTGGTGCTGCTCTTGCTGGTACTCTTGCTAGTGCTGGTAGTGGTTCTACTGGTGCTGGTGCTGGTGATAGTGCTGGTCTTACTGGTGCTCTTGCTGGTGGTGCTTTTGCTGCTGGTAGTGCTGCTGGTGGTGCTCTTGCTGGTAGTGGTAGTGCTATTACTGCTAGTGGTCTCACTTGTGGTCTTGCTAGTAGTGCTGGTGATAGTTCTAGTGCTGGTGCTGGTGGTGGTGCTGGTGCTGGTGGTCTCACTTGTGGTCTTGCTAGTAGTGCTGCTGGTGGTGCTCTTTCTGCTGCTGGTTCTACTGCTGGTGGTGCTGGTGGTGCTAGTGCTGGTGGTGCTGGTGGTGCTGGTGATAGTGCTGGTGGTGCTGGTGATAGTGCTGCTCTTGCTGCTACTGCTGGTTCTACTGCTGGTGGTACTGGTGGTGCTCTTGCTGCTGGTGGTGCTGGTTGTAGTGCTGGTGGTGGTAGTGGTGCTGCTGGTGCTGCTGGTGATAGTGCTGGTCTTACTTGTGCTCTTGCTACTGCTCTTGCTACTGCTGCTACTGCTGCTACTGCTTCTGGTGGTAGTTGTGGTACTAGTAATGTTTCTAATAATATTTTTTTTATAGAATTATATGTATATGGTTGTAAGTTAAGTAGAGTATTAATTTTTATATTATAATTATTATCAAATATATATAATATATAATATATATATATAAAATTTACATTATCGGTGCCAATTTTTTTTTGCGCAATTATATATGCACTTATACTTCTTAAAGAACTATTTGCTAATATTTTATTATAAGATGAATTTAATATAACTATAGTTTTTAAATAATGACTAAAATCTTGATTATCTTTTAAACATATTAAAATTTCATCTAATATATAATCAATATTATATTCTTTTTTAAATAATTTAATTAAATCATCTAATTTATCTTTTATTACATTTAAATTAGATGTTATATTATACTTATTAATTGTTGAATATTTAATTAATGTTATTAAATATTTATTAATATTAAAAATAATATGATAAATAATTTCACTTACTTTGCCAAATAAATCAATTATTGGTTCAGTTAATTTAATATTACCGACACCACCGCGACTATATTTTTTATTTTTAATTTTTTTACCCCCTTTTTTTCCTGTATTAGTTAGAATTCTGTCTAAATCATTTAAAGTTTCTTCAATTTCTGTTTCAAGTGTAATACTATTTTTTAATAAATCATTTAATTCATAATATGTATTTTGTTTTTGAATTTCAACATTAATTTTATCTAATAGATCTTTAGAATTAACATTTGATGAATTAAGTTCAGTCAGAAATTCTTCAATTATATATATTAATTTATTATCATATGTGTCAAGTTGATTACCATCATTTTTTAAATATTTTAATAATAATGGTATTAATAATGTTATATATATACTATAATAACAAAAATCTTTATCATTTTCTATTGTTGCAATATCAGTAATAATATCATATTTCATATAATAAACTATTAGTGCTATATTAATTGTATCATTGACGGTAACAATAGTAATAGAATCTAATTGTTTTTGTTCAGCTGGAGTTAATAATGATGAATATTTTTTTATAAATACATTAGACATTTTAACTAATTTATCAGTAACTTCTTTTGTAATTGGTATATTATCTGTACTAGTATTAATAGCAGTACTATCTTTATTTTTAGCCATAGTACGTAATTTTTCTAAATTTTTTAGTATTAAATCGCTATATTTAGTTATGTCACTTATATTATTTATATTAAATGCAAGGTTTAATTTACTTAAATTATCAATTATTTCTTTAATATGTGATTCATGAGTTATTTTACTACAATCACAGTTTGTAACTAATGATTCACTTAAAATTATTTTATTGTATAAATAATTTTCTTTTTTTATTGTTTCTAATTTAGTTTTAACAAAAATATTTATATCATTTATTAAATTTTTATTAATATTACTACGTATAAATATAGTTTGCAATAAATCATATAATTTATTTAATGGATTTTGAAAAATATCATCAAAATTTATTATATTATCATTTAAATCATTAATAATTAAATTATATATCATGATAATATCAAAATCTTTTAATTTTTTAATAGTATCTATATTTAACACATCAGCTATATATTCATCTAAAACATTATAATTAATACGTATATTATACTTATCTTGTAAATTTTTTTTAGCATTTTTTAATTTATCCTCAAAGTTTGATATATATGATATTTTTAACTTATTAAATTCTATTACGCGTTCATCGTTTTTTGGTAGTGAATCATATTTATTATATATACCAATAATATCATTTTTAGTGTCTATAATAGTTTTAAACTCATTATGTATATATTCTTTTATTTGTATTGAAGTTATATATTTAGTGCCTTTTGAATTATCATCATTAGCAATTAATGAATCTATTTCAATAATTAAATTTTCTTTGAATTTATTGAAATCATTACAAATAATAGCACATATTAAGTTATTATCTTTAATTTCAATAATTTTATCAATAACTTGATTAAAAGTCTTATTGGTTGTTAATTTGTTTTGTTCATTTTTTGCTGTTTCTGCAAAAGATATTGAAGCTTTGTTTAAATTTGATGTTGCTACTTTATTGGCGTCAATAGCTGCCGTTTTTATTGTTTCTTTTATTGTTTCTTTTAATACTTTATTAGTAGTGTTAGCATCTATATATGCTTTTTTTTTAGCATCTTCTTCGGCTTTTTTAGCAGCTAGTTCAGCTTTTTTAGCTTCTTCTTCTTTTTTTTTCTTTTCCTTTAATTCACTAAGTGTAATAGTAGGATTTATTACTTTATTTTCTGATTTAATTTTATAATTAATTTTATATGAAATTTCATCATTCTGTATTAATTCTGGTAAAATTACTTGATTTATATATTTCTTAAATGCTTCATCAGATACTGGTGTATCTATACTTAAAATTTCAACAATACTTTTAACACTATCTTTGACAGCATTATCATTTTTAGCTATAATATCTTTTATAATATTTATAGTTTTAATATAATTAGCAGCTATACTAGCACCACTAGCAGAACTAGAACCATCGCTATTTCCATAAAAATATATATACAATTGCTCTAATTCTTGTTTTTCATCATCTGATAATTTTTCTGTTCTTTTTTTATCTATTAAATATTTATATTTAACATAATTATTAATTACTGCATCATCCCCGTATATTTCTGGATAAATAGATTGTAAATAATTAATAATATATTCGGACAAGAATAAATCCCTATCCTGATCCATTATTATTATTCTACTTAATTTACAATAACAAAAATAAACTTTAATTAAAACTTTAATGCTACTACACTAGTTAGCATCCATACTACTAATGAAAAATTACTTATTGTCGTGTATATTTTATTTTTTCTAACATTATCAAAACTTATATTATCAGTATTGTCATTATTTTGAATATCATCTAATGATAATATAAACGGTATTACTAATAATATTAAAATAATAACCATGTGTAATATTAATCGATTCATACCGTTGATATGAATATAAAAGTAATATAATAAGTTTGGAATACTTACTAAGGAAACATTCGAAAATAGTTCAACTACCGGATAATAATAAATAACATTCACTATTCCTATTAAAAATAAGAAGAATAATATATATATAATACAATAATAAATGAATGCTGTCTTAAAATTATTAATAATATTTGAATTTAAACACCAATAAATTAATGATAATGTTAATAATCTTAATACATATGTTGTTAATATAAAAACCCCTCTATCTGCGAAATTTATATTAATTTTTTCAGGACTTATTTGCGGTATTGATTTATATTTTTCATATACACCCTTTAAATTATTAACATTTATATCAGCTTGTTTTGGTGGTCTTGGTTCTTCTATTGTTGTAGTATTATTATTTTTTATTAAATCATTTATATCATTTGCGGGAACAGTAGCTATACCTGGAAATGCATCTTTTATATCATCTATAAAAGATTTCATAGGCATCAAATTTTTATTTATATATAATCCATCGCCGCCTTTTTTCTTTTTACCACCAGTAATAGGCTTATTTAATGTTTCTATATATTTTATAATAGCAGCATATTTGCCATCTTTATCATCATCATCTTTATTTAATAATACTAGTTTTAAATTTTCTATAACCTTTTTTCTGTCATTATCTGATAATAAGTGTAATGATTTTGATATTAATTTAATTTTATTTACCAAATCATCGTGATATACTTTACTTTCATGTGTTTTATATAAAAATTTATATAAATTAGCAGGATTCGATAATCCTGATAAAAATTTTACATAAAAACTATATCGTTTTGGATTAAATTTTCTAACAAATGTATCTGATAATATAAATGAACTTAAATTTATAATTGATTTTGAAGGGTCTGTTACATTTGTTAAATCTCTAAAACCAAATAATAATTCTGACATTTCTCTTATTATAATGTTTCATTATTTATATATAAAAACCATACACTTCCTATTATTATTATAAATAATATTAATCCTATTAATATATATCCATACATATGATAATATGTAAAAAATAATATTCGCATCAGTAATATAATTAATATTATTACTAATATAATTATTGATATTGTTATCGGATATATATTATAATTATTGTATGGTTTTTTTGTATCATTCAAATCTCGCAATAAATTTAAAAACGATTCATCCGTATTTTGTGCATTTTTAGTCGTATAATAACTTAATAATATATTATTTAATGGTATATAATTAGTATCAAAGTATTTGATAATATCAAACGTTTTTATATTATTTTCATTACCAATAAAAATATAAGGAATTGTTTTATCCTCTGTGCTGCTCATTAATTATATATTAAGATTTTATAAATATTGGTTCCCCCAATATCAATAAAAATATTATCATTAATATTATAAAATTATATGAAACATTATCAATATTTACTTGTTGATGCGATATTTGTTTTGTAGTCAATTTATAATATTTATTATAATAATTTGAATTAATATATAATATTTCTTTAACAATATTTGAATTATCCGTATTATAGAACTTATAACCATCTAAAATACCACTCATTTCATCATTTGATGTATCAGTAGATAATCCATTATTTAATAAAAATACACATATATTAAAATAATATTTTATAATATTATTTAATTTTTCAATAGCTATTGATAATTTAGTATCATCTAGTGGTTGTTTTATTGTAATAGTTAAACTTTGACTATATAAAGTTCTTGGTGATGTTATATCATAATTTGAAGTAATATAATTATTTAAAGCAACTTCTTTATCTAATTTAGTTTTGGCAGTAGTTATATCTTTACATAGTTTTGTTGATTTAAATATTTCACTTTTAATTACTGCAATTAAGTTCTTAAATAATTTTATAATGATTGATATTATATTTGAATTATTATTATATATAGTTATATTATCACTTTTATTATTATAATTTATTTTTGATTTTATACTATCAAACGATTTTAAATTAATATCTGAATTAAAATTATTAAAATCAGTAACATCTATATCATTATAAATAATATAATCTAATGTATCTCTAATATCTGATTCTAAATTATCAGTATCAATTAAATATATATTATATAATAATATAATGAATGCTAACATATTATTAACATTAGCATATATATTTTCAACATCAGAAATATAAGTACTAGCAGTATTAAAAAGATTATTATATAATACCACACCTTTCCATAAATTATTATATATAAGAGGATCACTTAAATCAGTTGAATATAACATATTTTGTTGTAATGTAATATATGAAAATGCTGTTTTCAAATTATATAATTTATTATAAAATACATTTAATATAGTTGATATTATTGAACGTCCATTATAATAATAACATTTTAATGGTAATTGTTTTAGAGATGAAATTGTTTCTATGATATCTGGTGTTCCAGTAGTTCCAGCAGTTCTATAATATTTATTAGAAGAAGATAATATTAATTTATTATTATTATACATTAAATCTTTTATTTCGTTTTGAGTTGAAACAAAATAATTAACAATAATATTAGAACCTGTTGTAGGTGTAAATTGAATTTTATATTCATTATTATTATTATCTGTTATTTTTACTGGTAATTTATAATAACCACTATCGCTACTAAATTGTGAAATATCTTTATTATCTGTTAATATAGTAGTTGTTACATCATTTACAATACCAGTTTTAAATAATACGTTATATGATGTAACATCAGTATTTAATATATTTACACTAGATATATTATACTCAAATATATCTATTTTTGTTAATATATTTGAACTAGAAATATTAATATTATTTAATTTATTATAAATATTATTTATAGTATCTGTTATACTTTTAATTATATCATCATTTACAGTTTGTATATTATTTTTTAAAACATTATGAATATCATTACTATATATATCAGTACCATTTGCATTAAGTGTTATAAATTGTTGTAAATTATAACTTTTAATAATATTATCTATTTTATTTATATTTTTTTTTAAAATATTAGCATATATATTAGTTAATTGTGTATATGATAATATTGAATTACATAAGCTCTTTTGTAATATTAAATCATAATATATATATGAATAATAGCTTTTAAAATAATTCGTTGTATCAAATGTTCTTTTTTGATTCTCATTAAAATAAAAATTAAATGATTGTACGATAGATGGCGTATTATTTATATTACTATAATTGCTAATTATAGTAAATATGTTAGTATAAAAATAGTCTGTATTACTATCATAAGAAACAACATTAACCCTGAAATAACCATCAACTTCTACATTATTATTATCAATATCTGGATTATTTACATTATATACATTAACTATATTACTATTTATAGTTTTTAAGTTAGGGGAATTAAATTGTTTAGGATCATATGTTAATTCCGTAATCGATTCTAATATATCTGATTTAGTAGTTATATCTGATTTAATTGTAGAAGTATCAGAATCGCCTGAATTTGTTAATTTTTTATAAAATTTATCACCGTCGCTACTATCAATTAATAAATTTAATTTAGTATTTGCGATTGCTATATCATTTTTATAATGTGCTAATGGTTCATAAATAATATATTTATTAATATAAGTATTATAATATAAAATTGCATTTAATAATATTATGATCGTTAAAATACATATAGTATATTTAATACATAAATTAATGATTGTTTTTTCGTCTTCTTTCAAAAATGCAGAAAATATGAATAAAGATATTAATAGTGCATAAATAATTAATATTGTTTTATTGTCTAAACCTAACAAAGTTATTATAATAGATATTATATTCGTTTCAGCTGGAAATTGTGTTAATGTATTTTTATAAATATTATATTTCTCTGTATATATTTTCATTTCATTATCATAATTTTTTAAATAATCATTATATTCTTCATATAATCTCTTCATCATATCATAATCCGGATCTTTCTCCTCATTATCCTTTTTATATACAAACGTTTTTAAAACATCTTTACCCTTATACATAGGGTTTATTGGTTGTTTTGGTTTAACTGGCGCAGATTGTTTATAAATATCATAAAATAATGTAGATGATGTTGTAGTATTAAATATTTTACCAGTATATGTATTATAAATATATTTGAATATATATCCTGATGCAATAAATATTATTGTTAATAATATATATGAAATAGTTGTTATGAGTTTATTTTCATCATTAGAATTTGAATATAAAACATATGAATAATAAAATAATAAAACTATGAATAATAATATATATATTATATTAAATAATGAGGTATTTGATGATGGTGTGAAATCAACCTTAAAAACCAATTTAAATAAATAACTACTTGGAATTAATATTAATAATATCAGTAATACTATGTAATTAAACGAACAATTTGGAATAATTTCATGACAATTATCACAAATACATCTCATAAATTGTTTTATATATGACATATGTTGATCATCTGGTGTAAAAGAACATGATTCTGGCTGTGAGTATATAAATTTATCATAAAAAAATACAGCATATCCAACACATATTATTATAGTCAATAATATTGCTATTACTATAATTAAATAATTGAAATAAGACATGTTAAAATTGTCCTTATATAAATAAAATTTATCGATATTATTATAAACATTAAATCGATTAGTTTCATATTCGATGGATTGAGTATTATTAAAATTATCAATAAAAGTTCCATAATTATATAAATAAGTATATTTATATGTGAAATAGCCTATATTAAATAATTCATCAACTATTAGAACAATACTATAAATAAATGTTAGTATAATGCAAATCGTAGATAATGTATTAATATTTTCATTAAACTTCATTTTCTATATAATAAATATACATTATTATAATTATATTATGTCCTTATGGATAAACTTTAAAAACAATTTTATAAATATAATAAATGATATACCTGAATATAAATTAATATTGGATAAATATTCAAAATATGATTATAATTTATTATTATATTCGTATATTGGATTTCCTATTGATTTATTTATAGATGAATTATTAAAAATTAAATTTAATAATAATAATAAAAAAGAATTAATATGGAATAAAAATATTGTTTATTATGAAAATCAGCATTTTTTTGAGATTGATTTAAAAAATCCAAATATACCAACCGATTATTCATTCTTAACTGAGATGTTATTATTTATAATTAAGAATAAACCAGTAAATCATAATAAACATCTAATTATTTTAAAAAATATCGATAAACTCGAATCATATTCATTCTGTTTTCGCATAATTCTTGAAAAATTTTATAATAACGTTTATTTCATTTGTAGTACTAATAAAATTTCTAAAATTGAAATGCCAATTAAAAGTAGATTTTATTTAATAAGATTACGACTATTTCGTTTAAACGAAATCGAAAATATATTCTTAAATTATATTAAAACACCATTAGTAACTAATAATAATAGAAATATTATTTTTCAAATATTTTTATCACAAGTAAATATTAACGAACCATCGCTAATTACCGAAAATTTCTGTAAATTTAATTATCCTCCGTTATATGACTTCCTACAATCCAAATATAATATTCATGATATTCGACAATTATCATATAAATTATCACAATTTAATTTTAGTATATGTGATATTGCTATGGATTTAATAAAAATTTATAAAAAAAAAGATAAGATTTTAGAAATTATACGTATTGCCGCTGATATTGATTATATTCTTACATTATCTAATAAAGGTCGAGAACCAATATATATAGAAAACTTTTTATGCCAAATTTTAATATAAAAAAAATGATGATAATTAATAATATAAGAAATTAATAAAATGAACTTCTGTGAAATATGCCATAATATGATTTATATTAAAACTAATGATTCTAAAAAATTAGTTTATTATTGTAAACACTGTTCATTCGAAAAAGATGAAGTCAGCACTAGTGCTATTAAAATATCTGAAACTATTTATACCGAAGATGAATTGTTATATAATCAACATGTTAATAATTATTTACGTTTTGACCCGACTTTAAGAAGAATTAAAGATGATAATATTAAATGTACTAATTGCGATATTCCAGATGAATTAAGACAAATTATTCCAATTAAATATCATCCGTCTCATATGAAATATTTCTATGTATGTGATAATTGCGGTTTTACTTGGAGAGAAAATAAAAAATGATTATTTATATAAGAAGAACTTTTATTATTTTCAATATGACATCAAATGATTTTAAACAACCATTTGACGAATGTAATAAAGTTTTTACGTCTTTAAATAACAAAAATAAAATTAGTAAATTAATTATGACTAAATATGAATTTAATTTAGTTATTAGTCAGCGAACAATACAATTATCATTAGGTCATGAACCATTTGTACCAATCACCGAACCCATTAAATCTAATATGGATTTGCGACTAGTTGCATTAGAAGAACTTAAACAGGGTAAAATTCCATTCTGTATTAAGCGACCTTTACCTAACGATAAATATGAATTTATTCGTGTTAGAGATTTAGATTTAAGTGCTGTAAAATATATGATTGATTTATAAATTTTTTTTATATTTAAAAATAAATAAATATTATTATTTTAAATGTTATATTCGATTATTTTAGCCTGTACTCTCGATGGTGGTATTGGTTATAATAATTATATTCCATGGAATATTAAGAATGAATTAGCGTTATTTAAACAAATTACTATTAAAACAAGTACTGATTTTAAGTATAATGCAATTATTATGGGTAGAAAAACATGGGATTCACTCTTATATAAACCACTTAAAGGACGTATCAATATCGTAATCACAAAAGACGATAAATTTGATACAGGTGATAATGTTTATGCATTTAATAGTTTAGATAAAGCATTCGAATTTTGCGAAGTTTCCACAAAAGTTGATAAGGTTTTTGTTATTGGTGGAAAAACTATTTATGATGCATGTTTGAATAATGAAAACCATTTTAAAAATATTGAAAATGTTTATTTATCTGTTATTTATAAATATTATAATTGTAATGTTTTAATTAATTTAAAAAAAATTCTTGCAAATTTCACTACAGACATTAAAAGTATCATTTTTGATCCTCAATTTTTACATCTAAAATTGATTAAAAAATAAATTTAATATTTACCAGGTTTGGATAAACATTCAGCAATATCATCCTGATAATATTGATGCATATTTATACAATTATTAATTATTTCATTCTGTTGTATTAAATAACCTTCTTTATTTTTGAAATTTATTACTGCATCTTTTAATATTTCAATAGCTTCTTTAAACATATTTTTTTTATAATATATTAGTCCTAATATATGTTGAAAATCTGGTATATCTTTACCATATGTATTATATTGTTCTAATACATCATTCATATTTACATCATTATTACTATTCAATTTATTTAAATAATCGATGAATTTAATAAATGATGCATTCTGTATTAGGAAATTAGCAGTATTTACACTTGTCGGAAATACTCCCAATTTTGAACCCTCAAATACTGTATTTTTATTTAAAGCATAAGCCCTAATATTACTTTTATTTTCATTTATAAATATTGATAATGTTAATTTCATATTATATCGAATTACATTCATATATTCATATAATTTATTTGCCGTTTGCGGTGTTATGAAATATGAACTTTTCATTACTAATTTTTTAAAATATACCGATGATAATACTATATTTAAAGGGTTGTTTTCAGCCTCATTATTTGAAACACATGTTAATAATATATCATATTCAAATGAATCTAATTTATATATCAAATCCTTAAAATTATTCATACATTCTGGTAATAACAATACATCATCTTCTATAATATAATTATGTGTTGTATTACTTTTTCTAATTAAATCATAAGCATTCTTATGTTTATATAAATTAGACAATTGCGCTAAATTAAAGGGTCCCTGTGATTTTCTAAAATCTTCATCATCATTCTCATTAGGATTAAGATTAATACTTTTATCATAATCTTTTAAATTCGTTTCAATTTCATTTATGCTAGGTGATGTAATTGGTATAACATTTACATTATATTTATCTTGCATTATAACTTTCATAGCAGCTATATTAGATTCTATTGATTTTTCTCGAATCTTTAGATGGTTAGATTTTATAACATAAATATCAATATTCATAATATTTATATATAAAATAATATAGTCTTATATTTGTTTTTTTAATTGGTTGTATTTAAAGAAGTTACAGCTAACTCTAAAGCCGATAAACGCTGTGATAATTCTGGTCGAGCTTCAACAGCCCCTAAGCGATTGCTTACATCAGTTAAATCAACGACTGGTCGAGCTTCAACAGCCCCTAAGCGATTGCTTACATCAGTTAAATCAACGACTGGTCGAGCTTCAACAGCACCTAAGCGATTGCTTACATCAGTTAAATCAACGACTGGGCGAGCTTCAACAGCCCCTAAGCGATTGCTTACATCAGTTAAATCAACGACTGGGCGAGCTTCAACAGCCCCTAAGCGATTGCTTACATCAGTTAAATCAACGACTGGGCGAGCTTCTAATGCGGCTAAACGATTATTAATATCGGTTAAATCGACGGTCGGAGCGGCTATGGTATTTGTGATACCACCTTTTGCAAGCGCTGCTTCTAGTTCTTCGACACGCTTGGTTAAATGTAATACAAATCTATAAGTTTGTAGATTATCCATTATATTAATAATATATAAAAAAAAATGATACAATTAATTATAGCAAATACTTATAATGATTATTCCAATACGTTGTTTCACTTGTTCTAAAGTAATTGCTGATAAATATGATTATTATCATCAAGAAAAAAATAAATTAAAAGCTGATAAAAAAGACGACCCTAATCTTAAATATTTTAGCGATATACATACTAAAGAAATATTAGATAATATGGGACTAATTAGATATTGTTGTCGTAGAAGTGTAATGTCTGCCGTAGATTTAATGGATGTTATTTAATATTTTGTAATTATAAAATGGATAAAGATATTCTTGATATTACACAATTAAATATTGGCGATATTTATAAAAATACTATTCAAACTATTATAAATATCATAAATGAAGTCGTTATTTATTACGATATTAATGCGAATAATAAATCATCATTATATGATATATTTTTTAAAAATGATCGAATGTTTTATATTGGTGTTATTTTAGTTATATTATCTTTTGTTATATATTTTATAGACGGAGTTTCAATATAAAATGTGGTATTATAATTATTATATAGCTATTATTATTCTTGCTCTTATTTTTTTCATCGTTTCTACCAAAAATTTAAAAATACTAATTTCAATAATTATTGTTTTTATTATTGCTTATTATTATTTTAATAAAATTAATGAATTTAATAATGTTAATAAAACTAATGAAAAAAATATTATTGAATCCTTAAATAAAGATATTAAAGCCAGAGAATACGTTTTTAATGATATTTATTATCTTAAAAAATTCCCTGATAAAATTAAATATTTATATAAAGATAAGAATTTACTATCAATTATTTTAAATATACGTTTCATAAAAAAATACGATTATGAAAAATATTCTAATATTATTTATCAGATTGATAAGTTTTATAAAATTTATATGTTTATTTTAGCAGATCGATATGATATTAATATTTATTTTAATACATTTCTATTATTAAGAAATTCAATATTAAAAGAATTATATTCTATTTATATTATTTTACCTATGAAAATGAAATATTATTATGGATTTGATTCATTCAGCGAACTTAAAAAATCAATATTAGATTTTACAAATTATTCAAAAAAACTTATTACTATTATTGAACGATTTGCTAAACAAGAAAAAAATATTTATTATTTACAAGATACCAAATATAAACCATATGATGGTAATATTCATGATATTTATTAAAATGTTTCCCGTTCAAATGTATTCATTTGATCTAAATCGAGTGATTTATTAAATGATAAATCGCCCATATCAGGTATTGTACGTGTTGCTACATCTACAGACGCTTGATTAGCATTACCGCCTTTTTTCATTCGTTTGTTAAAATCTTTCTTATATTTCTTAATTAATAAGAATATTAAGTTTTCTACTGTTATTTTTTTACTTTTATTTGACGATGATTTCGATTTTTTACCTCCTGTTATTGTAGCTGGTTGCATATTTACATAACCATTAAATATATCTGATATAGAATTTATTGAACTAAATAACATATATTCTAATATATGTACATTTTTTAAAAAAATTTAAATATTAAGTAAATAAAAATGAATAATATTTTAGGTATTAGGAAACTTGAATTATCGGGATTTACTACAGATACATCATTAGTTAGATTTGCCCAGCAAAATAATATTTGGACCAATTCTAATTTCTGTTTAAGTGTCGAAAATGGTTTTACAAATCTTAATGGTATTACTATAAATGGCTCTAGTTCTAATATTTTTAGTATGAATACTATCAATTGTAATATGACTTTTTCATTATACGGAACAGGTAATTATATTTTTAATAATAATAATGTTAATTTATTGAATATAACTAATAATGGTAATATTGGTATCGGGATTACTTCACCTGCTTATAAATTAGATGTTACAGGTGGAAGTATAAATGCTACAACTATTTTTAAAAATAATAGAGAATTAGATACTATTTATCTTAATATTAGTAACAACCAATGGGTGCGCGACGGAAATAATATTTATACTGATACATCTCTAAGTATTTCAAATGTCGGTATCGGTAATACCAATCCATACGGAAATTTACATATTGGTTCTCCATTTAATGTTAGTGATGGTAGTATAATTATTTCTAGAAGAGATTCAAATACTAGCAACCGTAATTTTAAAATTGGATATGATAGCAATTATAATTTTTGTTTTGGTGATTTTGGAAGTAATGATAGTAGAACATGGAATCGACAATTTTTAATTAATTCAAATGCCACATCTAATACTTTTGTTATTAATAGTAATAGTTTTGTTGGTATTGGAATAGCTAACCCTGCATTTAAATTAGATGTTAGTGGAAGTGTTAATGCAAACTCATTTATCGGTAATGGATCAAATATTACAAATATTAATTATAATAATATAACTTCAAATGCTCCTAACTTATCTAATTTAAATAACTGGGTTATTAATGGCAACACTATTTATAATACAACTCAAAATATTGCAATTGGAACTACTAACGCCGCTTCATATAATTTGAATGTTAATGGAAGTATTAATTCATCTAATTTATTTATTAATGGTATTAATACAAATAACATATATTTATCAGAAATTAACGCAAATATTAATTACTTAAAAATATCAGATGCCACTAATCTTTATAACGGTTGGACTAAACAAATAGACGGAACTTTATTTTTAAATTATGATTTGAATGCTGTTATTATTGGTGGTAATTTAAAAAAACAAGGTATTGATGCAAAATGTTATTTATACGGTAATTTATATGCTGATAATTATATTGGTAATGGTGCAAATATTATTAATATTGATTACAATAATATTATAAACAAACCACTCGTTTATTCAATTTCTGATATAAATAATTTATTTTATACTAAAACTTATTTAAATAATACTTATTATCAATATGTTATTACACAAGCTAGTAATAATTTTATAACATTTGCCCAATACGCAAATATTCAAAATAGTATACAAAATATTTTAACTCAAGGTATTGATCCAACTGTTTTGCAAGAAGCTATATCAGATTTAGTTTCTACTTGTAATATATCTATTTCATATGATTATATTACAAGTAATCCGCTTATTTTAACAAGATCAACAAATAGTACTTCAAATATTATTAATTATTCAGGAAATTTTGTTGCTACTAATAGTTATGCTAATGTATTTTATGAAAATAATAGGAATATTTCAAATATATATGTATCTTATGATAATTTTAATACAGTCGCTACATTATACGATAAGATAATTGACCGTAAAAGAGCTTTAATGACTAATTGCAATATATATCCGCCGCAAAATCAACCATTAACTAGTTATTCAAATTATATTACAACATCGCCATATGGTAATGGTTTATATATATTAAATTCAACCAGCTATAGTAATCTTTCATCTGATAAATCTATGCATAAAATTTTTATTGCAAATAAAAATTATTTATATTATTGGGATACATCAGGTGGAAATATTTATAATAATTATAGTGGTAATCCTCTAACTGGTTATACATATAGAAATGCGGCTTCATTTATTAGTAGTGATATTAATAGAATAATTGCAAATACTATTATAAATAGTAGTACTTTTATTTCCGGGGAATGGGTACAAATAAAATATGTTAATAGTTTTATAATTAATTCATATACTATTAAATCATATTATACTATAGATCCTACATTAAATTATAACAATATTTATAATAAATTACCACGTACGTTTTATTTATTAGCTACAAATACAGAATCATTAGATAATTGGGATATTATTTCTTATATATCTAATTTAAATGATACACCATCTGCAGCTAATCCATATTATAAAAATGAACTAGGAACAGTTAATTATACATTTAATGGTAGTAGTTATATTTCTAGTAATTTAACAATTACTATACAATTACCAACAGTTGTAACATCATATAAATATTATAGATTTGTATTTACCCAGTGTATAGGTGCAACTGAAATAAATATATCTGAAATTAATTTATATGGTGTAGAAAATAAAATAGAATGGGCTAATTCATCATCGAATATTTATTATACTAAGGGTAATGTAGGTATTAATGTTATAGATGATACTAGTATTTATTCATTAAATGTTAATGGTTCTATATATTCAAGTTCTAATATAATAATTAATTCTAATATTGGTATTGGTAATACTAATCCTAGTGCATATTTACATATTGGAGATCCAACAATTAGCGGTAGTGATGGTACAATTATTGCATCTAAAAATAATGCAAATTTTAAATTTGGCTATGATGATAATTATAATTATACATTTGGTGATTTAAATTCTGGTGTATGGAAAAAACAATTTTATATTAATTCTAATGCGTCATCCAGTTCTCTTGTAATTGATAGAAATGGTAATGTTGGTATTAATACTAATAATACTAATGGTTTTAAATTAAATGTTTTAGGTACTTCTTATTTTAGCGGAAATATAGGTATTAATACTGCCAATAGCGAAGGAAAACAATTATTTGTAAATGGAACGACTAAAATTATTGGTCAAACAGATATTAATGGAGATTTATTTCAAACTAGTGGAAATGTTGTTATTGCTAATAGTGGTTATATTGGTATTGGTGGAACTTTTGATACTTCATATAAATTAAAAATAACAGGAAATACTAATATTAGTGGTGATGTTATACAAACTTCTGGAAATACTTCATTAGGTAATGGTATTAGTGCGTATGTTGCTATAGGTGGTAGTACTGATAGTAGCTATAAATTTAAAGTTTATGGTAATACATCTATTACAGGTATTGCTAATTTTAATAATAATATTAATTTTAGTGGCGGTAATTTAATACAAACTGGACCTTCATATAATATATTATATGAAGGTAAAGTTGGCGTTGGTGCTACAAGTGGAAATACTTTAAATTCAAATTTTAATGTTTTCGGTACTTCTTATTTTAGCGGAAATATAGGTATTAATACTGCCAATAGCGAAGGAAAACAATTATTTGTAAATGGAACGACTAAAATTATTGGTCAAACAGATATTAATGGAAATGTTAGTATTGCAGGAAGTTTATCACAAACTATGACGACGTGTAATATATATATTGCAGGTAATGTTGGTATTAATACTAATAATACTAATGGTTTTAAATTAAATGTTTTAGGTACTTCTTATTTTAGCGGAAATATAGGTATTAATACTGCCAATAGCGAAGGAAAACAATTATTTGTAAATGGAACGACTAAAATTATTGGTCAAACAGATATTAATGGA
>TBL_comb48_EPIDRAFT_1000265_pt1 | contig 41414 bp, 14 predicted proteins | sample TroBogEpilimnion_37_FD_10681 | JGI IMG/M metagenome (IMG submission 10681) | reverse complement strand
TCCGGCGTCGTATCTCGTTCCATTGCTCCATATTCGTGAACATCCTCCTGGTTAAACCAGAGATGCTGCACTTTTAAACCACCACGCCACCCGGCGAACCCGCCGCACTTTTTAACCGCGTTTTATATTGAACGCTATTGGCACCACCGATGATGGCATTGTTCGCATCGCCAAGGTTCCAGTTGTAGGATCCGGCATCGCCTAAATTGGGAACGATCCACGGATCGCCGGTATTTCCTGCCGAAGCTCCGTAAGTGACCAGTGCCCATTCGCTGCTGGGCACAATGGTTTTGGAATTGTAAGCCCAGAGGTAAGCTGTGTCCCCTTGAGTGAAGGCATAGGTGGGATCGGCACCCGTCGCATCCGAGTTGTTTGTCCCGTTGAAGTTCACGGTGCCATCAAAAAATTGCGCCGGTGCATTCCAGCCATTGCTATCAGGAGAGTAGGCGAGGGCAATCACATGCCAGTTGGCGTCCCATTGATTGACGTTTTGGTAGGTCGGGGTGAAGCCTGCATTGAAAGTGCCGACTTCGAAGGAGTAGGATGCGTCCAGTGGTTGGCCGCTGCTGCTGTAGAGGTTGTCGCCGAAGAGGCTGCCCCAAAAGACCGTGCTGGCCAGGGCACCCGGTGTCCATGCCAGCGCGAGCGCGAGGCAGAGGAGTCTGGTTAAGTAGAAGAACGTTTTCATCGGAGGGGTGGTTTGGCTGTTTTGAGGCTGAGAGAGGGCGTGGGTGACGGCGGTGTGCGGGAAGCATCCCACGGTGGGGCAAAGTCAGGTCCTAGGGTCTTACATTTCAGGTATACTATAAATATAATAACAAATCTCCCGCAAACAAGCGTGAATTCAAAATTATTTTGGAATACCTAATTATTTAGGTTTGGTGCATGTATTTATCACTTTTTGGATTCGCACCACTCGGGTTGAACCCTTGAGCTATCGCAACTCGGGCATGTTTTTGCTGGAATTCCTGCCGCCGCTGCGCTCTACCGGAGCCTGCAATGTGCAGCGGGCTGCAAAAATAACATGGCGCATGCCCACGCTGCGGCTAATGGAGTCCATGAAGTTGGAACAAGGGCAGATCTGGCAGCGGGGAGAGGATTACATTCGTATTGTCGAATGGGCGCGCCTGTCCATCGAGTACAAAGTCATGAAAGACCCGGTTTCCAAGGTGGGCACTCTGCACAAGGCCACGAAGAAGGAATTCTGCCGCTTGCTCAAAGGGGCGGTGCTGCTGAAACCGGAAGATTTGCCCGCAGCTGAGACGGAGGCTGTTCCCTCGGAGGTCAGTCTCGCTCCAGAAATAGAGTGAACTCGTGGCGGTTGTACGTGAGGTGGGTCTGAGCAAATAGCCGCAAACCTGCTGCTTTGGACATGGATACGATCAGTCGAAACAGTTCGTTGGGTTCTTCGACGGAGTCGATGCGGGGTACTTTGAGCGTGAAAACAACGAGGCCACCCGGCTTGAGAAAACGTGAGAGCCGGACCACCTGCTCGATGGATTCTTCCGGTGGCCCGTTCATATCGCACAGCAGCGCGTCGTAGCTGGTGCCTGCTCTTGGCTGGAAGGCGGCGACGTCATCCAGGAAAAACTTCAAGCCCGGCCTGCCATCCAGCCGTTTATCCAGCGGCGCACGGTCAATCGCGGTGACGCGCTGGTTGCGGGCAAGCAATTCGGAAGTCATGCCACCCGGGCAGGCACCCAGCTCGATCCAGTGGCTGCCCTCTTTCAGCGGGGCGCGGTACAGCAGCAGATAATGCAGCGCCTCCGCGATCTTGGCCCCCGCACGGCTGATGGTATCCGGCGAATCCTGATCAATGTACTTACTGCCGCCGGGGTACAAACCGTTCGAGGCACGGGGACTCTGCATGCCGCAAAACAAACCCTCTTTGCCCACGAGACAAAACAAAGTCTCTGCCTTCGGGTCTTGCTCCTCCACCGTCGCTGCGGCGAGTTTGGGAAACAACTGCAACACGCGTCCGCGCAGATTGGACGCCAGCCCTTTGTAATACTTGTCGGGGGAGGTCGGCTGGAGCGTGCCGATGAAGATGCCCTGGGGTTTGCGTTCGCCAAACTTCTTGAGCAGCGTCTGCGCCGCTTTTTCGATGAAGCCGTCCATCTTCTGGGCGTTGCACGGCCAGGTGTGTTCCATCGGTAGGTTCCAGCGCGCAAACTTGGCGGCTTCGGACTGCCGAATGGCGGATGGCGTGGCGGTCTTGATCAGGTAATAATCTTGCCCCAGGCATGTGCTCGAAACCGCACCCATGCGCCGCAACACGTCGTCCGCAATCCCCGCAAAAATTTCGGGGATGCGTACCAGCCAGGGTTGCTCGGTGGGGGGCGTTTCGTTGGGCGCACTTGCGGTCATGTGCTCCTGCACTCGCCCTGCATTGTCGCGTCTGCAAGCAGAGGTGTGTGGTCGAATGCTGTCTGCACTCTCAATCGCTGCCACGGCTGCAACGTGTTACCCATTCGACGGCGGCACGCACAAGCTCCGGTGCCGTGGTGATGCCGAGCTTGGCCTTGATGTGGGAACGATGCGCTTCGATGGTCTTGACGCTGAGGCACAGATCGTGGGCGATCTGGCTGGTGCCACGGCCCTGACCAAGCAGTTCGAAAATTTCTAATTCGCGGTCGCTGAGCTTTTCCACCGAGCTTTTGCTGCTGCTGCGTCCTCCCACAAAACTGTTGAGCATCAGCAGGTTTGCCGCAGCGCTGAGATACCTCTCCCCGCGGAGCACCTGCCGGATGGCGCTCACCACCTGGTCAGGCGGGGCCTGCTTCATCAGGTAGCCGCGCGCACCTGCGCGCAGGGCACGTTCGGCGTACAACGATTCGTCGTGCATAGAGAGCACCAGCACCGGTAGTTGCGGCCTGAGCGCTTTGAGGGATTTCACCAGTTCGATGCCATTGATGTCTTTCAAGGAGATGTCCGCGATCACGAGGTCAAAGTCGTGCTGATCGACCAGCCCCATCGCCTGGGCGGCGGTTTCTGCTTCACCGCAGATGATGATGTCCCGCTCATGTTCGAGGAGCATGGCAATGCCTTTGCGGAAAATGGGATGATCATCGACAATGAGAATGCGCTGCTGGCAACCTTTCGGGCGGCTCTGAGGCTGGTTGGGAGTGGCATTCATCCGTTGTGCTGGGGGTGTGGGGCAGGAAAGGCCTGCGGCTGCTGCTGTTCGGCAGCGGCCATGCGTAGCAGGCAGGTCATCCGGGTCCCATGATTTTTGCGTTTCCCAATGGCGAAATCCGCCCCGATCACGTCTGCACGATATTTCATCAACCGCACCCCCATGCCATGGCTTGCAAGAATGACTTCCGGCAGTCCGCAGCCATCATCGGCAACGCTTAGGCTGAGCACATTCTGCCGCAGCCTGAGGCTCAGGATGATGCTGCGCGCGCGCGCGTGTTTCAGCGCATTTGTCACCGCTTCCTGAGCGATGCGATAGAGGTGCAGCGCCACCCCATTGTCCGTGATGGGCACCATGCGTTCACAGCGCAACCGACAGGCGATGCTGCCGCTGGTGCGCGCCGCCAGTTCATGCAGGGCGGACACCAGACCTTCGGCATCCATGACCACGGGGTGCAGCCCTTTGGCGATGTCGCGTGATTCCTCCACGGTCTGATGCAGCAAATCCGCCAGTCGTGCAGCTTCAGCGGCCGGTCCCACGAGTTCCTGCGCCTCCAGGGTTTTGGTGAGCGACCGTGCCATGAAGGCCAGTCCCGAAAGTGACTGGCACAGTCCGTCGTGCAGATCCTGGCCGAGCCGGCGCTGCTCCTGTTCGGAGATGTCGAGCAGGGCATTTTCGAGCCTGTTTCGTTCCTCCATCTGCGCCGTCAGTTTGTCATTTGCAGCGACCAACTCCGCCGTGCGTTCTGCCACGCGCTGCTCCAGTTCTTTCTGTGTCTGCCGTTGTTCAGTGATGTCCGTCGCCACTCCCAGCACCTTGTCACAGCCACCGTCTTCATTGAATAGTGGCACCTTGCCGGTGCTGAACCAGCGCACTTGCCCGTCCGCCTGGGTGATTTCCTCTTCGGGAATCCGCCATGCTTTGCCGCTGGACATGACTTCGTGGTCGATTTGCTGGAAGTGTGCGATTTGACCTGGCGTGCGGTGGAAATCGGCGTCCGTTTTACCGGCAAGCTTGTCCACCGTGGTACCGCAACTGTGCGCGAGAGCGGCATTGCCCAGCAGAAACCGTCCGTCACTGTCCTTCACAAAAATCATGCTTGGGGTTGCATCGATCACCTGGCGCAGAAAGACCCGTTCGCGGTGAAGTTCATCCTCGACTTTGCGGCGGTCTGTGACGTCGGTGATCGAGGCCAGCCAGCCCGTCACCTGGCCCTGCGCATTTTTGTCAGGCACATAAACCACATGTACGAAGCGGTGACCCGAGTTGGGATAAGGAATCTCTTCCTCATATTCGATGCGCCTGCCGCGCAGCACCTGCATGATTTTAGGGCGGATGACACCAAAGGCCTTTTTACCCAGAACATCGACGATGGGTCTGCCGATGATCTCCTCCGGCTCCAGTCCTAGCATGTTGGCACAGGAACGATTCATGAAGGTGTATTTCAGATCGCGGCTGCACTGCGCGAGCATTACGGGTGTGTTGTCGGTGATCAGCCGGAGCTGCATCTCCTTGGCCTGCACCGCCGCCTCAGCAAGTTTCCGATCGGTGATGTCCACGCAACTACCGAGGTAACCGGCAAATTGACGCCCGGCTTCATAAAGCGGAGTGCCCTTGTCGAGCAGCCAGCGGTACTCGCCATCCTGCCGCCGCAGTCGGTAAGTCATTTCAAACGGCATGCGTTCGTCGAAGGACATCGTGGAGATGGTAAGGCAGCGGTCGAGATCGTCGGGATGCACAGTCTCTGTCCAGCCGTCGCCTAATTCCTGCTTGATGCTACGGCCCGTGAATGCCAACCAGGGCTTGTTAAACCAGGTTCTTTTTTTTCTCCTATCACTCACCCACACCAGCACCGGAGCATGGTCCATGATGAGATGGAAACGTTGTTCGATTGCCGTCAGTGCTTTGTCATGCCCTTCAGGTTTCGTGTGGTTTTTTACCACCTTCTTCGGCCTGGGAGAGATTTGCGCCGTTTGTGAATCTTCGGAGCGTGCCTTGCTTTTGCTCAGGGTGGTTGCTGAGGTCGTTTTGCTTCTCGCAGTCGCGATGGCGGGTTTGGACCTGAGGGGACGAGACTCACCTCCGCTCCGATGCTTTGCCGGGGAGGAGCCTGCCGACTTGGACAGCCTGGAGGGGGGGCGAGGCATGGATGAACTTACTGACTCAGGATACCGGCTTCAATCTGAATCGTTCGCTGCCTAGCGGATGTGGTTGCAGCATGAGATTGGGTGCTGCGGGGCAGTTGCACCTCCAGCAGGCGCTGCAGCCGCTCGGTTTCCTGCCCTTCCTCCATCAACATCGTCCAGTGCCGCGCGCACCCGCACCAGCGGCAGCACAGTTGCAACTGTGCCCCCGGTTTGGTATGGGGGCTGATTCTAACTCCACGCTGGATTGACCAGTGCAGGATTTGCTCCGCGCGTAGGGTGCCCAGGCCGGAGATGCGAAGCCTGCCGTGCGCATACCAGAGACCTCGCGGTGCGGCCAGAAAGGTGAACAACGCCAGCCGGGCCATCGAGACAATAAACCAACCGGACAGCAGACCGCACACCCAGCGCTCGGGGGAAACCAACTCCCCGCCTGTGGCACGCAACCCCAGCATGAGCAAAATCAGGCAGGACAGAAGTGCGGCGGCCAAGTGGAACCTTCCATGCAGATGGTGTTTCAGGTGCTCGTAACGCGCCCGGTGGAAGCGCATGGGCTCTTCAATCCAGAGACTGGACTCTTCGTCCATTGTGGTGGCGGCTCGTCGTACCTGCCTGTGCCTGGGCCGCGCCAGATGCAGGCCAGCGTTCTCAGGCAGCAACCCTGACCGCGCCGCGCCGGGCAGCGGGACTCCGGCGAAAAGTCGGGTTGCTTGCAGAGATTTGTTCATGTCGGCCTCCTGCCATTACGCATCCTGACTTATTCGTTGATGCCACAATGACGCCAGTGTTGGGCGGACCCGTGAGCGGACCGTGAGGCGAGCCGCACGCTTCCGGTCAGCTTCAGGACCTTCTGTGCGATATCACCGCGCGAAAGACTGCCGTCTTCCTGCTGCTGGGTGGATGGGGTGCCGCCAGCCTGAGTGCCGGCTATCATGGTCGGACGCGAAGGCTCCGACGCCTTTTCTTGGACTGTGCAGGTTTCGTTCATAACCAACCTTTCATTGCAAGTGTGAGTTCTCTGTCCATGGCATAGCAGGAGATCGTTTCCATCTCCTGCTCCCAGAAATCTTCTAGTCGATCGGATTCGGCGGGCACAAACGTCTGCCCTTTGGCGGAATAGACCGAGATCAGTTCCTTTTCCGCCTTGAGCCAATGTTCTGGCCGAAGGTGGGAGCAGCCTTCCTGCCGCCAATTCTTGAAGGCCAGCAGGGCGATTTCTTTGTCGGTGGGATGCGAGCCTCGACTGTGCGACTCGAGCGTTGTGTTAGATTCAGAAGCATTCATGGCTTTGGGGGGGAATGATTGATGAGATGCAGACTGGCGCGTTAACCCCACACTGAACGTTTCCAGTTTTCCCGCTAGCAGCGCTGCCCTGCTCGTGGCATCAGGGAAACCCCGAAGGCTCTGTCATGGCGCAAGAGGTTTGCTTTTCTACTTTGTAGCGGTCTCAAACTTCAATTGCAGATTTCTTTAATCCTTGGCCAAACGCATTCCCTTTCTACTCTCCGCGCCCCGCATGTCCGTCAAACTCCGCCTCAACACCGCCACCGCCACCAAAGTCGTCCTCGCCAAGATCGGCAATCCTCTGCGTGAGGAGCCGCTGCAAACCTCCCGCGAGGTGTTTCAGATCGCCGAAGGGGACCAGGAAGCGCTCACCGCGCTGTTCTTGAAACCCTTCAAGGCCTGCATCGCTCATCGTTTCACCCATCACGCCTCGCTCAAACAGCACGAGGTGAACAACTGCGCCAAGGCCATTTTTGCCGACGAAGATCAACTCCTCGCCAAAGGCATCGAGATCGCCCAGCGCCTCTACGCCAAGTCGAACCACCCCAACATCAAGGCGGGTGATCTCTGCATCAGCCTGCTCAAGGAAATCCACATCGAAGGCGAACTCGTCAACGGCATCTGCATTCTGAAGAGCGACAGCGTTGTTCCCTTCCTCACCATCACCCCGCGCAATGGCGATCTCCAGCTCCACACCGAGCACGGCATCAACCCCGACAAGATTGACAAAGGCTGCCTCATTCTCAATTTCTGGGAAGAGAAAGGCTACTACGTCCTCACTTTCGACCGCAGTGGTGGTGACACTCGCTTCTGGGTGCGCGAATTCCTCGGCGTGGAGGCCGTGCCAGACGCCGCCTTCCTGACCAACGCCTACGCCAAGATGGCCGTGTCCTTCCTCGAAGAACAACAACCTGCCGACGACGACACTCCGCCCTGGGAAACCGCCAACGCCGCCAAGGATGCACTCGATTACTTCGAAGGCCGCGAGAAATTCGATCTCGAGGAGTTCGGCCAGACTGTACTCAAATCTCCCGATGCCATCGCCAAGTTCGACGAACACCGCGCCCGCATCGAAGAAGAGCAGGGCCAGCCGCTCGAAACCAACTTCGAGATCTCCAAGAAAGACCTCACCAAGGCTAAAAAACGCATCGCCGCCGTCCTCAAACTCGACACCGGCGTCGAAATCCACATCAAGCCCGGCAACAGCGAAAACGATCCCCAGCTTGAACGTGGCTTCGATGACAGCAAGGGGATGAAGTACGTGAAGGTGTTTTACAACAAGGACATCAGCGCTGGGTGAGCCGCTTTGTTTATGGATCCGAAAACAGACCCCAACTCCCCGCAGCGTCTCTGGAAAATGGGGCGCGTTGTGCTGCAGCGTGAAACGGCGCATCGCGGTGGGAAGACGGTCATTGTGATCAAGGACTTCGCCACGCATCTACCGCTTTCCGTGATTGAGACCATCGCTAAGCGTGTGCGTGCGGCCTGTGGCTGTGGGGGCACGGTGCGGGATAAGCGGATCGAGATTCAAGGGGACCAGGCGGCCAAGGTGCGCGCTGTTCTGGAAGCTGAAGGGTTTGAAGTGCGTGGCGTGAAGTGACCGCAGGGCGGGGCCTCGTTATTTAGCAAGAAGTGGTAGGTGATGGTAGGATGGAAATGGCGATGGAACAAGCCTTGCTCGATCTGCCATCGCCAGCATCTGGTTGGTTTGGCTCAGGCACATCCGTCAATCGTGCGTCCGCAGGAGTCACAGCGAGTTTCCGAGTGAAGGAGTGCCCCACACTCACTGCAGGCATACATCACTGTTTCCTTCGCCTCGGAGATCTTGCCGCCATAGGGCAGGCACAGTGCTTTCTTTTGCAGACGAATACTTTCCGCGAGTGCGCGAAGGATCAGCCGCATCACATGTGGCCCGATCCATAGGAAGAGGGTCGGAAGGATTCCTCCGCTTCCATAGGTAGCCAGAACCCAGGTGCCAGCCAAAAGACCCGCCAGAAAAAGGCAAAAACCACTCGAATCCAGCGTCCCTTCGAGTCCACCAGAGAAAGTGGATTTCACCCGTTTCTTTTTTGTTGTTTCACTCATGGGGTGCTCTTGGTCGAACCTTGGAATTCATGGGCTTGAGTGTCCATGAACGCCGTTTTACACGACCCTCTAGGATGAGGGCAATCAAAATGTATTTGTCTCACAAATGAAGAGGTGCCCTTCAAATGCTCCGCTGCTGTATGCCTAAACTGCGTGTCTAATGTTTCCAGCACTCTTAAAATTTGTTTGAATCAGGGCATTCGGAGCTGCGTCTTAACTGCCGACGTTCGATTCTCGAATGTCCCCAACAACCGAAACAACCAAACACTCGCAGACCATGAAAACGTTTCTCACCGTTGCCGTTGCCACCATGATGGGCTCCCTCGCTGTGCCAAACAGCGCTAGTGCCGGGCTCCCTTTCTTCCGCTCGCACCCTCGCGTCAATGAGGTGAGCGGCCGCCTCAACAACCAGCAGCGTCGCATCAACAACGGCGTCGCCTCCGGCAGGCTCAATCCGCAGCAGGCCGGGCGCTTGCAGCGCGGCGATCAGCGCATCCAGCAGCGGGAGACTCGGGACATGGCCATGCACGGCGGCCATCTGACCGGTCGTGAAACGGCGAACCTCAATCGCGCTGAAAACCGCGTGTCTGGCCGCATCAATCGTGACGAAGGTCGCCGCCCCGGCTTCTTTGGCCGACTTTTTGGCCGCCGTTAACTGGCAAGGGTTCAGGCGCACTCGTTGGAATCCATCATCTCAAAAGACGCGGCATCACCCCGATGCCGCGTTTTTTATGGGCTGGCATGGAGGGGGCGACAAGGGATCTGGGAGATTCGCCAGCCGCAAGAGACTAATCGCGGCTTCTGGATTTCATCCCTTATCTTTGCCACCCGGCTCATCCCAAAATCTTCGAAATGAAATCTGAGTGCAGCGGGATGTGCAGGAACGCCGCAAGTCCCAATACGATCCCGCTGCCGCTGACCAGGCAGGCGAAGTAGAACAGGCGCTGGTTCTGTGTCAGCGCGGTGATGCCAAACATCGTCATCGCGATGGTGAGGAAGGCCTCCGTCATGTCGAACTGATCGTCGAAGACATTGATGTCGTCGTACTCCTTTTCAAAGCCCTCGGCCTGCGCTTTGATTTCCGCCTTTTCCTTGTCGTAGCGGGCGATCTTCTCTTCATACTTGTGGATCATCTCCGCGTTGGCGGGATTGTTCGCGGCCTTGAGTTGGTCCAGCGCATCCTCGGCGATGGCCTGCTTGGTACTTTTCGCCTGATAGTAGGACCATGCATCCACGCCACGCGCTTGCGCCTGGGACATGGCCTGCACCACGTTACCGTCTTTGACATTGCACAGCGCCATGAACGTGGCCGTGATGGCCACCAGCAGCGCGATCTTCGCATTGAGTTTGCTCTCGCCGGCTTTTTCGACGGTTTCTTGGATGGTTTCGGTGATGTCGCTCATGGTGCAATGATGAGATGAAGTGTTTCGAGTCGCAAGCTTCAAACTATGCTTCTTCTGTTGCTTTGCTCGTCTGCGGCCAACTCGACGACTTTTGGCTTCGCCGCATTTCCCCCGAAGAGAAAGCTTGCCAAATGTCCGCCGCAGCGTCGTATCTTGCGCCTCTCTTTTTATGATGACCCGCCTTGCCCTGATTCTTGTTGGTTCGATTGGTTTTGCGCATGCCTCGCAGCCGACATCGTTGGCCGATCTGCCGGACGCACACCCTGACGCGGAGCTGAAGGCCTTCGTGGTGCCGGAGGGCTTTGAGGTGAATCTCTTTGCGGCGGAGCCTATGATCCAGAAGCCGGTGCAGATGAACTGGGACGCCCAGGGCCGCCTGTGGGTGGTGACGAGCACGACCTACCCACACATCAAACCCGGCGAAGAGGCCAAGGATCAGGTGGTGGTGCTGGAAGACACCAACGGCGATGGCAAGGCCGACAAATCGACCACTTTTGCCGAAGGCCTACATATCCCCACCGCGCTGGCACCGGGGGATGGTGGTCTCTATGTGGCCAATTCCACTGAGGTGCTGTTTTTGAAGGACACCAATGGCGATCTCAAAGAGGACGAGCGCACCGTGATGCTCAGCGGCTTCGGCACGGAGGATACCCATCACCTGCTCCACACCTTCCGCTGGGGCCCCGAGGGCATGCTGTACTTTTTGCAGTCCATCTACATTCACACCCACATGGAGACGCCCCACGGCATTCGTCGTCTCATGGGTGGTGGCATTTGGGAGTTCCGGCCCGAGACGCGCCGGGCGGAAATCATCAGCAAGGGGCTGATTAACCCCTGGGGCTTTGAGTTTGACCGCTGGGGCCAGAGTTTTGCCTGCGATGGCGCGGGCGGGGAAGGGGTGAACTTCATCTTCCCAGGCTCCGTGTTCGCCACTTCGCCGGGGGCCAAGCGCATCGTCCACGGTCTTAGCCCCGGCCAGCCCAAGCAGTGCGGGCTGGAAATCATCGAAGACCCGCACTTTCCGGCGGACTGGCAGGGCACCTTTGTGCTCAACGACTTCCGGGGCAATCGCGTGAACCGCTTCCAACTCACCTCCAGCGGCAGCAGCTACATCGCCAAGCAGCTTCCCGATCTCCTCGCCTCCACGCACCGCGCCTTCCGTCCGATTGATGTGAAGATGGGGCCCGATGGCGCGATCTACATCGCCGACTGGTACAATCCCATCATCCAGCACGGCGAGGTGGACTTCCGCGACGCGCGCCGTGACCACGAGCATGGTCGCATCTGGCGCATCTCAGCCAAGAACCGCCCGCTGAGCCTCAAGCCCCAGATCGCCGGAGCCTCCACGGGCGACCTGCTGGACATGCTGAAGAGTGATCGCAATCACGTGCGCCGGTTTGCCAAGCGTGAGTTGCGGGATCAAGGCGCGGCCAAGGTGTCGATGGCACTGGACGAGTGGGCTGCGAAGCTGGACACCACCCAGGAAGCCGACTCCCACGCCCTGCTCGAAGCCGCCTGGGCGCGCGAGGGCGTGAACTCCTTCTCCCCTACGATCTGGCGCAGGCTCTGGGAAAACAGCGACTACCGCATTCGCGCAGCGGCGCTACGCATTTTAAGCCACCGCTGGAAGGAATACCCCGAGGCGATGAAGGTATTGGAGAAGGCCGTGGTGGACGACAATGCCCAGGTGCGCCTGTGGGCGCTGGCGGTGCTGGCAGACATGCGCAAGCCCGGAGCGATTGGTCTCGCCCTCAAGGTGCTGGACCTGCCGATGGATGAATCGCTCGATTTCCTGCTGGAACTGACTTGCCGCGAACAGGCAGACATCTGGATGCCAGCGGTGGTGGCTGGCAAGCTCAAGCTGGAGGATCGCCCCAAGCACCTCGTTTATGCCATGAAGAGCACTGGGCGCAGCGATGCCCTGCCACCTCTCTTTGCAGCAATGAAGAGCGGCAAGCTCAGCGAAGAAGACGCCGCTGCCGTGCTCGGCATGGCTGGCAGTGCTGCCGACGCGGCCCAGGCGAAGACGATGGTCGCCATGGTCAATGACGCTGCTATGGCTCCTTATTACATCGGTTTGCAGGATGCGCTGGTGAAGGCGGCCACGGACCGCAAGGTCATCCCCGAAGGCGCTCATGAGACCGTGATGGCCTGGTTTGACCGCCCCGAGCCTCACGTGGTACACCGTACCGCCATCCTGGCCGGGCTGTGGAAGGTGGAACCGTCCCGTGATAAGCTGGTGGCGCTGCTGACCGACGCCAAAACCATCCCGCCCATCCGCGATGGTGCGATGCGTGGCCTCACCGCCCTTGGCGGGGCGAAGTCCCGTGACCTATTCGACAAGCTCTTCACCGAATCTCAGGACAACGGCCTGCGCGCCCTCATGATTGATGGCCTGACCAGCGTGGGGCCGCAACTGGCCGCCAAGCGCGCCGTGGAGTTCCTGGCCAAGGCGGACGTGCCAGCCGCCAAGCCAATTCTGACCGTGTTCTTGAAGAACAAGCAGCTCCCTGGCGTGCTGGCCAAAGAGCTGGAAGGCAAGACGATTCTTGACTCCGTGGCCGTGGAAGGCATCCGCATGGTGACCTCCCGCGGCATCCAGGGGCCGCTGGCCGACGCTCTCAAGAAAGCCGGTGGCGTCAAGCAGATGGACCGCCCACTCACCGCCGATGAAATGAGCGCGATGGTGGCCAAAGTGAAGACCCAGGGTGATCCCGCCCGGGGCGAGGCGGTGTACCGCCGCCAGCAGATGCTGTGTACGACCTGCCATGCCATTGGCGAATCTGGCGGTGTGCTTGGGCCCAATCTGGTCAGCATCGGTGCCAGCGCCCCGGTGGACTACTTGATCGAGAGCCTGCTGGAACCGAGCAAGAAAATCAAAGAGGGCTATCACATGGTCATCATCAGCAAAAAAGACGGTGGAGTCATTTCCGGTGGCCTGGTTAATGACGGCGCGGAGGAGTTGACGATTCGTGACCCAGCCAATCAGATCATCAAGGTCGCCAAGTCGGGCATCGCAAGCCGTCAGATGAGCCCGGTGAGCATGATGCCGCCCGGCCTGACCGCCAGCCTGCGCGAGGACGAATTTGTCGATCTCGTGCGCTTCCTGTCCGAACTCGGCCGGGAAGGGGCCTACAAGACCCAGCCCAACCGCTACGTCCGCACCTGGAAGGCCATGGGCAAGATGGAGCAGAAGGACGTGGACCACGTCCGGCATGTGGGCAGTTTTGCCCTGAATGATGAAAAATACGCCTACCCCTGGCAGATGGCGCTGAGTCAGGTGAACGGCGACCTGCCGCTGGCCGCTCTGCCTGCTGCGCAGAGGATGTATCCTTGGTTCCCGAAAATCGTGCAATTTGGCCTGAAACTGGACGGCGCGGGCAAGGTCAAACTCGGCTTCAGCACCGTTAAGGGCATCGTTGTGGCGGTGGACGGGGCAGAACTCAAGGAATTGAACCCAGTTCAGGAGCTCGACCTGAGCGCCGGAACCCACCGCGTCAGCGTGCTGGTGACACGTGACGCAGGGGAACTGGCGGGTTTGCGCGTGGAACTCCTAGATGGCGCAGCCGTGGCGGTGCCGTGAGGTATGGTCATTCCGAAAAATCGTAAAGCCGATGTATTTGCATTGACGGGACGGCGGCACTTTCGCTATTCTGAACGCTAGGTTTGGTATGCATGTCTCACCCCGATGTGCATCCATGCGCCAACCCTTTGTCCACCCTCATGAGAAATCATCCCATCGACCTGAGAAAAAACGAAACGCCCGTTTGGTCGAACAACTGTGACTTTTTAGGGTTTCCTGTAGCTGAGCAAATGTGGCAAGACAACCCCGCGCCACTGTTGTCCTGAGCCGCTGTTAATTTGCCTCTTTTTATTCCTCCCGCGCCGCCCCCGTACAAGACCTTTTTCTGATGAAAACACTTCGACGCAACCGCATCCTCCTCGGCTGGTTCATGACCGTGCTGGTGTTCACCATGCAAGTGGCCACCCCGTTGAAAGCATCCACGTTTTTCTGGGGTCCCGGCGGGGTTGCCACGAATTCCGGGCTTTGGGACACGACCTCACTTAACTGGGGGGCCACTAGCCCAACGGGCAATACCAGATGGGTGAACAGCACGTCCAACACGGCTATTTTTACCGACACAGCCACGGTTCGTATCAATGAAGCCATCACGCTCAATGGAATCACCTTCCAGGGCAACAATGCGTTCGTTCAGATAAACACTGCGCAGGGGGCTGGGAATGGGACGCTCACCTTTGGTGGGACCACGCCCACGGTCACCTTGCAGGGAAGTTCTGCGTCAGGTGCAACTTTGAACACACTTTATGCACCGCTGTTTGGGACGAACGGGCTGACCATCCAATCCATTGATACAGCGACGACACCTACACCTGCCAATGGCGCGACGCTCGTTCTGGGGCAGTCGGGTTCCAATTACGCCAATAGTCTTACCGGGGGCATCACCCTCGTCGGCGCGAAAAAGGCCGGAACACTGACGGGAGGTGTCACGACGCTACAAGTAGCCATGTCTTCCTTGAGTCTCCCCACTTCGACAGATGTCAATCCGCTTGGAACCAATGCCGTCACGCTTGGGACCAACACTCAGTTGCGAATTGCTGGCACAACCATCACCTCTCCTGGTTACTCGGGCCGCGTGTTCAATTCGGGTGGCGTGAGTGACAGCAGTCGGGTGGATTTCTCGCAAACGGCTACCGGTGCCACACTGCCGACGACGAACCTGATAGCCAACACTAGCGGAAGCAGCACGGCTATCTCCACCGCAACGACTGTTGGCTTGTATGTGGGTGAGAAAGTGACGGGTGTGGGTGTTCCTGCCAATACCGTGGTTGCCTCCGTGGACAGCAGCACCCAATTCTCGGTGAATAATAGCCTCAGCCTTTCTGCTGCCGCTCTAACGATCACTCCGCCCGTTGCGATCGCTTCAAATGGCAATCCAACACTCAATGCCAACCCTGTCCAAAACATCTCAGCAGGTCTGGATGGTAGCGCCAACTCAGCCATTCAATATACGGACATCAATGGTGTGACGCAGACCGCGACCAATTATGCCATTCAGTGGGCTGGCAAGCTCTCGATTGGCCATGGCGGTGGCTATACCTTCTTTGCCAGTTCTGATGACGCCAGCCGGGTGTACATTGACGGTGTTTTGGTCCTGAACAATGATGGCGGCAAAGGTTCCACTGACCTGTCGAGTGCAGTCATTCATCTTGCGGCGGGTTATCATGATGTTGTGGTGGATTACGTTCAGGGTACCGGTGGCGCAGCTCTCAACTTGGGTTATGCAGGTCCAGATACTCTTCCCTCTGGAGGAACTGGATTAATCGGACAGCGGGTGACTCTTGACGCGAGCAATAATTTTTATCTGGCAGAAATCAATACCGCCAGTGGTTTTAGCAATGCCATTCAGATGGGTAACGCGATCAATGTGACGGGCAATTCCAGCATCAGCCTTCAAGGCGGTGGGTTTACGTCTGCTCAACTTGGGGCGCTGTCCATGACCACCGGAACAACGCTCTCAGTCCTCTCGGTGGATGCGAATGGGGCGGTGATTTCGGGCAACGATCCTGGGTTTGGTCAAACCCTTCATTTTGGCGGAACTACAGGTTCGCCGACTTTGTTTGGCAGTGGCACGACGGGGACGGTGACGATTGCCTCTGACGCCAATGTGGCGTTCGACGGCGTGGTGTCCGTGAACGGTGTAAGCAACATGAATATTTTGAAGACCGGCACGGGACGGTTGTACTTCAACCAAACTAGCAGTGCCAATGCACTGCTTTCCACGACGACGATCACTGCGGATGGTACCACACCCCAGGTGGTGACTGCCAAAACTACCAACACCAGCACCTCGATTATCCCCGTCAGCACGTCCACCCTCTCGGTCGGTATGGGGGTGAGTGGGTCGGGCATTCCTACGGGTACGGTGATCACTGCTATCGGTGCCAATAACGTGGTCACGTTGAGTAATGCGGCCACCTCTTCTTTGACCAGCACCTCATTGACCTTCACCCCTACCGCTGGTGCGCCTCCCACCGTCGTTTTGACGGGTAGCACGGCCAGTGGTTCCTTTAATCCAATTGGATCTGCCAGCATTATCCTGACGGGTGGCAACTTGGTTCTTGACTCTAAAGGGGCCACCGCTGCAGGGCTGGGGCCGACTTTTAACAATGCGGTCAGCATTACGGGCAGCGCGACCATCCAATCCGTGGTAAATGCGGCCACTACCAGTTTGGGAAGCTCCACTAACGGCATCGCCTTGTCGCCAAATACCACATTGACCCTCGACGCGATTGCCGGTGGTCAGCCAACAACCGACCCCGGTGCCACGCTGGCGATTGCAGGAAATATCACTGGCGACGCGACCACCGCGTTGAATTTAAAATCCACGATTTTAAATGCTGTTACGACGGTCGCCGCCACTGCTGCGACTGCTGCCACACCGCAGCAAACTGGCAATGCCTCGGTTGCACAAGGCACCGTGGCGCTACGCGGTGACAACACTGGCTTTTCGGGAACGATCTCAATTGCGCCCAATATGGGACTGCGAGTAGAAGGCGTGAAAGCCTTGTCGGGTAAATCTCTCTCCCTTTCCGGAAACACTCTGTCGCTGCTTTCGGACGGTAGTTCTAGCGGCACCAATTACGGTACAGGAGGTCGGGAAAGCTTGGCTTTCAACGATACCCTGACCGTTTATGGCAATAACACCATTGTGGTGGATCGTCTTGGCAACGCGCAGTCGCCGCTGTTCACCCAAGCGGCCAACAAAACCGCCCAGATCAGTTCACTGGTGATGGGTTCGACTTTTGCAAGCAACAACAACCTGACCGTGACCAACAGTGATGGGTATGGATTGGAAGTGATAGGTGCCACGACGCTTACGGCTACGCCCACATTCACCGTCGCCAATGCGACCAATTCCAATGTAGTAGCAGGTTTGACGCTGACAGGGGTGGTCTCAGGCGGCAACAATCTGATCAAGGCCGGCAATGGCACCCTTGCGCTAGGGAATGCTTCGAACAGTTTTGGCACCATCCAGAGCCTGACCACTTACGGTGCCTCAGGCAGCAACACGCTGACGCTGAATGCAGCCAATGCTAACAACTTACTGCAGGGGCAATCGGTTTCTGGGACGGGGGTGCCAATCGGAGCCACGATAGCCTCGACATCCGTATCAAGCTTCATCACTGAGGCGAACGTAGGGAGCAATCTGCTCAACACGACTGCTGCTGGCTACGCCAGCTTGGCGATTGGCATGCAGGTCAATGGGACGGGCATTCCCAACGGGGCCACGGTATCAGCGCTGAACGCACCGAGCTATGCCGCTGTGTCGAAAGCGGGGAGCAATCAGCTCACTATGACCACTGCCAACTTCGCCAACTTGGTGGTTGGCATGCCGGTCTCTGGGGTAGGCATACCCGCCGGGGCAACAGTGACTGCACTGAGCATACAGTCGGTGGTTGGTGGTGGAACCTCCACTGGCAGCAACGTGGCCATTGTCGGCTCGACAACTGGACTTGCAGTAGGCATGGCCGTCTCCGGCACCAATATTCCAACCGGGACAACCATCAGCTCTATCAACGACAGTACGCATATCACCCTGAGCGCGAGTGCGACGGGCAATGGTTCGGGGCTTACCTTTGGAGTTGGCTCCTACGCTGTGGCGAACGCTGGGAGCAATCTGCTCACGACGACACCTGCCAATTATGCCAACTTGGTGGTTGGCGACCCGATCTATGGGGCGGGTATTCCCACTGGGGCAACAGTGACAGCGCTGAACGTACAGTCGGTGGCTGGTGGCTCAACCTCCAATGGTAGCAGCGTGGTCACCGTCGGCTCGACAACGGGACTGGCTGCAGGCATGGCCGTCACTGGTAGCAATATTCCAGCTGGAACGACCATCAGTTCTATCACCGACAGTACGCATTTTACCCTCAGCACGAATGCGACGGGCACTGGTAATGGGATTACCTTTGGAGTTGGCAACTCCGCTGTAGCGAGCGCTGGGAGCAATCTGCTCACGACGACGCCTGCCAACTACGCTAACCTATTGGTTGGCGCGCCGATCTCTGGGGCGGGGATCCCTAGTGGGACGTTAGTGACAGCGCTGAACGTTGCGGTCTTTACGGCTACCGGTGCCAGCGGCACCGCCATACTAACCCCAGCCAGTGGCAGTGTCGCCAATTTGCTGGTGGGCATGCCAGTCACTGGAACCGGCATCCCCACTGGATCGCAGATTGCCTCGATTGACCCGGTTAATAATAATTTCACGATTAATCACAACCTCACAGCCAATGCGACGTCGTTCGCCTTGGATCAGGCCACGCTTAGTCAGAGCACGACTGCTAATGTAGCGGTTTACAACTTGAATCAGGCCACGATCAGTCAGAACACCACGGCCAGTCTTACGGCCTATAACTTGAATCAAGCCACGCTTAGCGGGAATCTCACAGCCGCTGCGAACTCGTACACCTTGAATCAGGTCACGATCAATCAAAATGTGACCGTTGCGAATCCAACCTTGACCCTGCAGCAGATCACGCTCAATGGCGGCAATGTGACGGTGGCGAATCCAACGCTTTCGGTTACCCCGGTGATCAACATCACGGCTGGTGTGCTCGCTGTTGCCAATGATGGTGCGATGGGCAATGCGGCCAATCAAATCTGGCTCAATGCCAATGCCGCGACAGGGGTAGGACTGCGGGCCACTGGGACCTTCGGGACTTCTCGGACCATTGTGCTCCAGCAGGCCAGCAACGCCATTGAGGTCAGCAATGGCAATAAATTGACTCTCAACAGTGCGTTTACTTGGGGTGGGGTCGGTTCATCAGCCAATCTTTACAAGAATGACATGGGCACCTTGGAATTGACTCAGCCTGAGACTGGCTGGAACGGTTCTTTGAACGTGAACCAAGGAACGTTGCTCATCGACAATGCTGGCGCGTTTGGCACGGGGACAGCGGATACTTTTGTGACAGCAGCAGGGGCGGAAGTGGCGCTCAATGGCGGAGCCAGCGGCTTGACCGTCTCTGAAAACTTTCAGTTAACGGGCAACGCCAGTGCCTCGGGGGTGAATGCCAATGGCATGATCCACAGTCTGGCGGGGACGCTCACCAACACAGTGAACGGCTTGGTGTACTTGACCAGTGGAAGTGGCAGCACTGTGATTGCGGGAGTCGATTCCGGCAGTCAGTTGAATCTTGCGGGCGGAGTGCGTTACAACGCAGGCTCGGGCGGCAACTTGTATCTCTCGGCCTCCGGCACTGGGGTGGGAACATTGTCTTCTTCGTTTGCCAATATAGGTTCGAATCCTGGCACGGAGACCTTTACCAAGGTCGGTACCGGTACATGGAACTTCACCACCAACGTGTTTCAACCGGCGGCTTCCACATCCACCTACAAAGCATTTGAAACCTCCGTTTCAACTACGTCTGGAAGCACGACGGCCACTTTGAACTCCGGTTCTACCATAAGTCTTTTTGTAGGAATGCCTATTGGCGGTTTTTCCAGTGTTTACAATAACGGTTTGACCGTCGCCAGCATTATCGACCCAACTCATTTTACTCTATCCAGCGCCGCAAAATCTACGAGTACGACCGCTTCGACCATTTTCGGTGCGCTTAATTCGGTTAGTGTGACCACGACGCTCAACAGCACTGCTGCGACTGTGGCGAGCACCAATGGTTTTTATGTGGGTATGCCCATCTTGGGTGCCAACATTCCTTTTGGAGCCACTGTGGCCAGCGTGACGAATGCGACTCAGTTTACGCTTTCGGCCAATGCTACTGCGACAGGAACTGCCAATGCGATTTTTGCCGAAAACCAGGGGGTGGTGAACAGCACGCTTGGCCTCTCTAATAATAGTATCATCAATAATTCCAATATTCCAGCGGGGGCCACGATCAAAAATGTCAATGGCAACTATTTCACCATCACGCTGCCTTCGACGACCTTGGCCTCTAGCTTTGTGAACGGCACCAGCGCCTATACGACCTATGGAGTGGCTGCCAACAGTACGGCGGTCATGCTCAGTTCTGGAACACTTCTCCTGAATGGTTCTGGGTCCTTGGCCAGCGGTGCGAGCGTGAGTTCGGTGGCTGGCAGTTCGACCACGAGCGGCAGCAATGTGGTTTCTGTTGGCTCGACGAGTGGACTTGTTCCTGGGATGGCCGTCACCGGCACCAACATCCCGGCAGGGGCTACGATCAGCAATATCATCAATGCCACGCAGTTCACCCTCAGTACGAATGCGACAGGCAATGGCAGCAATCTTACGCTGGCAGTCGGGCTGGCTGGCGGTGCGACAACAAGTGGCAGCGCTACGGTCACGGTCGGCTCAACGCTTGGACTGGCTCCTGGAATGGCAATTTCCGGCACCAATATTCCCGCCGGTGCCACCATCAGTAATGTTAACAGCAGCACCCAATTCACCATTAGCGCGAATGCGACGGGCACTGGAACGGGCATCACGTTGACCGCTTCGGATTCATCCGCAGCGAACTTGATCACCATCAGCCCCGGGGCGGTTCTCTCTTTGGATAACACGGCCACCAACGTCAACAACCGGCTGGCCACCCGCCCGCTGACCTCCTATGGAGGCACTTTGAACATCACAGGCAACGCCACTACAGCGACGACGGAACAGATCGGAGCCACCACCATCAATGCTGGCAATAGCGTGGTGATGTTAACACCCAATGCCGCGCAGTCGCTCACCCTGACCCTGGGCCTGAGCACAGCGGTAGCACGCAGCGCTGGAGGCACGGTGTTATTCCGTGGCACCAATCTGGGCAGTGCTGCTGCGGCCAACACCGCTGTGGTGGTCGGGCCTTCGGCTACGGCGGGGCTGACCTTCCTCGGCCAGACTGGCGGAACCGGCACCTCTGCTAAGAGCATTGTCCCCTGGGCGCTGGTGGACTCCAGCACCACAGGCACCGGTCTTTCCTTTGCCACGGCCGACTCGATCGCTGGTGGGGCAGTCACGGGCACCAGCATCCTGCGCGCGTTGAACGGCTCTGAAATCTCCACCTCGCTCGCCAGTTTGTCGAATGTGTCGCTGACCAGCGCAGCCTCGCTGTTTGTGCCGAGAACTATCAACTCACTGACACTGGGCACCGGCGGCAGCGTGACAATCGCATCGCCGCAAACACTGTCGATTGACAGTGGTGGTATCCTTGACACGGCGGTTTCCGCCAGCATCTCCGGCGGGCAGCTTTCGACTACCAGCAACCGAGAGTTGATTGTGTTTGTAACCAATTCTTCCGGCACCTTGAGTCTAAGCAGTGCCATCGCTGGTACCAGCGGTGGCCTGACTAAATCGGGCGCGGGCACGCTGGCCTTGGCACCCATCGACAACTACTCGGGATCCACCATCATTGATCAAGGCATCCTGAAACTGGATTCCGGTGGTCGTTCGATCCTCTACAACAACGATCTTTCCATCAACAACGGTGGCACGCTCGATCTCAATGGCAGTGTGTTCTTTGCCAACCGACTGCGCAATGATGGCAGCACCTTTGTGGCGGGCAATGGCGGCACGGTGACCAACAGTGCTGTCGGCCAGGCCACACTGGTGCTCGGCAACGCCAACGTGAATTGGGCCGGCCAGATCAATGGCAATGTGGCCGTGGTGCGAGCGGTCAACGGCTCCGGCAGCAATAACTGGAACCTCTACACCGCCCAAGGTTATTCGGGACCGACATTGCTTTATGGGGGACTCACGCAGTTGACCGATTCATCGACGCTGTTGAACACGAATGCCATCGAAATCAACTACTCCAATTTGTATATCCAAAATGGCTCGCTGCTTGGCCAGAACATCAACACCCGCATCAATCCGACGGCTCCCATCACCATGCGCGGGGGCATGATGCAGTTCCTCAATCGGCAGGCTACGGCAACTGCAGAATCCTTTGGTGCGTTGAACTTGGCGCAAGGGCAAAACATCATCTATACCAATTTAAACGGGGGGAGCATTTATTCGATTGATCTGACCTTTGCTAGCCTGAATCAGGCAGCGGGTTCCAAGGCCACGATGATGTTTCGCAGTGTGACTGGACTTATTGGCAATAATGGACGGGTGTTCTTCAACACCGCGCCAACGCTTGTAAACAATCTCATTGCCAACGCCAGCAGCCAGACGGGCTGGGCGATTGTCGATCGTGAGTTTGCCAGTTACACTAACGGAACTCCAGGTCAGGTCGGTGGCATTGGCGCACTGAATCAGGTCGGCTTTGCTGGGTATTCCACCAACGGTCTGAACAGCGGTGGCAGCAGTGACAACATCCGACTGACTCTGGCTACGGTGGCCTCGACGGGATCCGTCGGCGGCAATCTACTGACCGTGTCAAGTACCGCAGGCATGTCCGTGGGGGACTCGGTGACCGGGGTGGGCGTTCCGGTCGGGGCGACAGTCTCGGCAATCGCCAGTGGTACTCAGTTCACCATCAGCCAGCCTCTGACCGCAGCGAACCCCACCCTGACACTGCCGCAGACCCTGCAAACTGACCGAACCTTTAACAGTCTGGTACTTAATTCCAACGGCTCGAACACCATCAATCTCAATGGTCACACGCTCACCTTGGCAGGGGGCGGGCTGATTTTCTCGCCGACGGCTGACAACACGGGCACCGCGTCGGTGCTGAGCAGTTCGACTACCAGCCCGACCGTCACGCTCAGTGCCGTGCCAGCCACCTTGACGGTTGGTTCGACTGCATTCCTTGGTGCTACGGTGACGGCGATCAGCGGTAATACCGTGACGCTCTCCGCGAATGCGAATGCGACTGTCTCCGCCAATCCGGTGGTGGTCAGTTATACGGATCCAAACAACAATCCAGGAACCGTCAGTGTGCTTTCCAGCTCGACTGCCGCTAACACGGTGACAGTTCTTTCTGTTCCGGCCTCCCTGGTGGTGGGTTCCACCTTTATGAGCAGCACTGTGACTGCGATCAGTGGAACGACCATTACCTTGTTGGCCAATGCGGACTCTAACATTTCCGTTACTCCGCTCGCCAGCACATACACCAGCAGCCTGCCCACCACGCTGGCGCTGACGAATGGCAACCTCACCAGTGGTACCTCTGGGAATGCTGCGGATCTTTACATCCATGCTTTGCCGTATGGTGGCACGAGCCGCTTGTCCACGATTTCAGCCAACATTACCAACAATGGGGCGGGCGTCGCCACTCCAGGGGCTGGCGGTGCTGTTTCACTGGTGCTGGACGGCAACATTTCCACGGCGGGGCAGTTTGGAGCCACGATTTCCGGAAACAACACCTACACGGGTGGAACTTGGGTCAATTCGGGCACCTGGATTCTGAACACTCCAGGTGCCAATGGCACTTCCATTTATGCGATACCTGGCAACCTGACGATCTCGGGCAGCAATGTGGACAACACCAATGTGTACAGTGGGCTGGTACAGTTGAATGGTAACAGTGAAATCAACAACACGGCCATCGTCTCGCTCAATGGTGGCGGCAGCCTATACCTCAACGGGTTTAATCAAGCGTTGGGCGGACTGGTCTTCAACAACAGTGGCGGCCCCGCTCCGACGCTGAGCCTCAGTACCGGGCAGTTGACGCTGAATGGCAATATCATCGCGGCAGCCTCCAGTGTTGGTAACATTTCGCTGATCAATAGCGGTCTCTTGAACACAACGACGACAACCGGCAGCTCCACGGTGACGGTGGGAAGCACGGCGGGACTCGTGGTGGGGACTGCGGTGAGTGGCACTGGTATTGCAGGTGGCACCACCATTGCTGCCATTGCGGGAGATGGTGTGACCTTGACGCTGTCTGCCGCTGCGACGGCCACGGGAACCAATTCCCTGACTTATGCTAACCTGGGTTCTTTGAGCTTGGGTGGTGCGACGCGCACGGTGACGGTGAGTCCCATCATTGCCAATGGACAGAGCGTGGCACCGTTGCAGCCAACCTTAAATATCACCGCACCCATCGTGCAAGGATCCGGTGCGGCGGGCCTGACCATCACCAGCCTTATCGGCGGCACCAGCAGCCTCAGTTCAACCACGCACGGTAATACCACCCTCACGGTACCGAGTACGGCTGGCCTTTATGTCGGGGAGGCGGTCAGTGGCACCGGCATCCCCGCAGGTGCAACGATTGCCAGCATTGCAGGAGATGGGGTGACTGTGACCCTTTCCGCTAATGCGACGACCAGTGCCACTGCAGCCCTGACGTTTGGGAGCGCTGCGGCCGCCAACAGCAGCGTTAGTTCAAATATCACCAACAACAGCGCCACGGTTACGGTGCCAAGTACGGTGGGACTCTATGTGGGGCAGTCAGTCAGTGGCACCGGCATTCCTGCTGGTACCACAATTGCGGGTATTGCGGGAGATGGGTTGACTTTGACCCTCTCTTCGAATGCAACGACCACCGCCACCAATGCTCTGACCTACGGCAGTGCTGCGGTGCTGCAGTTGAGCAGTCCGATCAGCACTTTCACAGGCGGCGTGACGCTCAATGCAGGCGGACTCATGATTGGTGCAAGCAGCACGCCTTCCATCGTGGGTTCGACGGTGACCAGCGGCCCCCTGGGCACCGGCACACTGACGATCGCGGATGGCACGCGGCTCCTGTCCTCAGCTTCCAACAATGCAGTCGCCAACACCTTTGTTGTGCAGGGCAGCGTCCTGGACAGCACTAAGGGCGGCTTCACTTTTGATGGTGCTAGCAACCTGACGCTCAACGGTGCCACCACTCTACCGGCTACAGCCAACATCACCGTTATGCTGCCAGGTACCGTCTTGACACTCGGCGGGGTGATCTCTGGTGCTGGCACCAGCATCAATAAAAACGGACTGGGTACGTTGACGTTTACCTCGGGCATCTCGAGCGCAGGGGTGCTGACCAACAACAGCATGGCGGGGCAGGTGAATGTGAACGCCGGGGTCTTGCAGATGATTGGCGCAGCAGGGGTGGCTGGGGCGACCCCGCTGGGAACGGCAACGATCAATCTGTCTGCCAATGCGATGCTGGACCTGCGTGGCAATGGTGTGACCAATTTCGGATCTATAGTGTTTGGCAACAACGTGATTTTGGCATCCACCGCTGGTGCCACCTTCAACATCAACGTGAACAACGTCTCTGCCAATACGGGCAATACCATTCAGATGGGCAATCTGACCATCGCTGCGGGCCAGACGCTGGACGTGCTGAGCACCAATGGCTACAACCTGCGCTTTACGGGTAGTTCGAATAATTATTCTGGCACAGGCACGATCAATTTTGCGACGGCTGCCAATTCGACGCTGACCGTCCCCGGCGGCTTTACGAATTCATTGACTGCCGCGAATACGGGGCTGGGCACGCTCCTGTTCAGCGGCAGCAACACCTTCACCACGCTGCCCTCTGGCAGCATCGGTGCCGCACCGGTGATGGCTAGCAGCAGTACGCCGCTGGGCACCGGCACCTACACGTTTGCCAGCAACAGCACTTTGGTGGTTTCTCCGGTGGGCGTGGCACAAGCAAACGTTCCGACGGTACTTCCTGCCGGTTATACGACGGGTGGACTCACGGAGCGTCTCTACTCGGGTGGTGCCAACAATCTGAATTCCGTGCTTGGTTCTGCCATGACACCTGGGGCCGTGCTTACCGGTCAGGCGTTGGGAGATCTGGCGATGAATAATCGCCCGCCCGTGGTGACCGCAGCGGCTGGTACACAGGCTGTATATTCAGGTCTGATTCAGATCAGCAACGGTGGCAGTTACACCTTCCAGACTGCTGAGCGTGATCAGAGCACGCTGATCATTGATGGTGTAACGGTGACGGGCGTCAACACCACTACCAATGGTGGAACAAAGGGACCTTCTCTTGTAGCAGGTGGTACCGGCACCATCACTTTGAGCGCCGGGTATCACACCATTGTGTTCCAAACTACCAATATGACGGGGTCCGGTGGCTTCCAGTTGCTCTATGGCGGTCCTGACACAGCGGGCAACAATCTGGCAACGGGTGCCAATGGCGTCACCAATGCAGCAGCAAATCTACAGGCGATCCCCACTACCAAGCTTTCCTGGTTGAACGTCCCCCAGACCGCCACCAATACCTTTGCGGCACAGATCAACTCGGCTTTCAGCCTGCCTGCATCCACCTCCGCCACAATCGACGGACAGGGAACGAACATCAACAGCACTGTCGGCACCTCCTCTGCTGGAAGTTTCAGCGTGGGCAATGGTTCCACGCTGACAGTCAACAACCAAGGCGGCACCGGCTGGCTTGGCGTGACGCCTGCCCTCACTTTCGGCACGGCCACGGACGCAGTCACCCTGAACACCAATAGCGGCACACTTAACCTGTTGGGGGGGATTGCTGGAGCCGTGGGGAATGTCATCAACAAAACCGGCACCGGTTCCTTGATTTTGGGCAGCAGTGCCACTGATACGGGGACGCAGCTCAGTGTCACCAATGGGTTCCTACAAATCACCGCTGCCAATTCGCTTCCGGCGGGTGGTACCACGATTACCCGTGTGGTGCAGCCGACATCCACGTTGAGCACTACAACGACAACCGGCAGCAATGTCGCGACAGTGGCCTCCACCGCCGGGCTTCAGTTGGGCATGGCGGTCACCGGCACGGGGGTCGCCGTTGGCTCCTTCATTTCCGCCATCACCAGTAGCACGACCTACACCCTGTCTGCGAATGCGACAGGGACAGGGGCAGATCCAGCGGCGACCTACAATCCTTCCCGTCTGACGATCAGTTCAGCCACCAATGGCACCACGGTATCTGTGGCGAGCACCGCCGGACTTGCCGTTGGCATGTCCGTCACTGGGACCAATATCCCGGCGGGGACGTACATTTCGTCCATCGTCAACAACACCTCCTACACTCTGTCACAGAACAGTTCGTCAGCGATAACCCTCAACCTCACCGTCAACACAGACACCTATGGTGCGCTTGATTTGAACGGCGTCAGCAATGTGGCAGGCAACATCACCTTGAATGGTGTGTCCCCCATCTTCCGCAACAGCACCGCTCCGGCGGCTTTGTTCAACAGCAGTTCCACCGCCGCCAGCGTGGCTGGCAATATCTCCATCGGTTCCGCCACCTCACCCCTGGCCACGGCCATCGGGGGCTATGGCGACATCACCATCAACGGGTTGGTGCAGGATGGTGGTACGGCGGGTGTGGCCTGGAGCAAAGTGGGGTCGGACACACTGACCTTGAATGGAGCGAACACCTTCACGGGTGCGCTGACCATCAGCGGCGGTATTCTCAAGCTGGGTAATGCTTCCGCCTTGGGGGGGACTGGAACGACAAGCCTCAGTTCCACTCTGACCAACGGCAGTGCGAACGTCACGGTCGCCTCCACATCTCCTTTCTATGTGGGCCAGCAGATCAGTGGCACTGGCGTTCCAGCCGGTGCAGTTATTTCTAGCATCACGAACGCCACCACGTTCGTGATGTCTGCCAATGCAACGGCTTCGGGAGCTAACAGCTTGACTTACGCAACGGGGGGGACGGTCGTCGCTAGCGGTGCCACGATGGATTTGAATGGTACCACTGTCACCAATCTGGAGGCGCTCACCTTGAATGGTGCAGGGATCACAGGACTGGCCCAATCCAGCACCCTGGGTGCTTTGATCAACAGCAGCGGCACGGCGGCAAGTTATGCTGGCAACATCGCCCTCGCATCTGCCTCCAGCATCAATACCTCAGGCGGAAACATCACTCTGAGCGGCGTTGTCAGCGGCTCGACCCTGCTGACCAAGTATGGCAGCAACACGCTCAATCTGACCGGTGTCAACACGATGACGGGTGGTGTGACGGTGAACGCGGGAACGGTGTCCGTCAGCGGCAGCGGCTATATATCTGGCAGCGGTGGCGGCACCATCACCGTCAATCCTACTGCCACGCTCAATTTGGACAGTACGGGAACTAATCAGAACAACCGCTTGAACACGCGCGCTCTGACGTTAAGCGGTGCCACCTTCAACCTCAAAGGCAGCACTACTGGCACGACGACGGAAACGACGGCTCTGGCCCTGACCATCAATCCTGGGGGTTCGTCTATTTTCCTGACGGGTGCTGGCACGGGGGGCACGGTGTTTACCAATGCTTCTCTTGTTCGAGGTGGCAATGGTACGGTCTTGTTTCAAGGCGTAAGTCTGGGCACTGCCGTTGCAGGCAACGGTGTCAGCAACATTATTTTCACTTCGGCACCCGGGACCACGGGACAAAGCGGAGCCGCTGGAACGAACACCCGTGGCATCATCCCTTGGGCCATCATTTCGCCCGACAATGGCACGACCTTCAGCTTTGCTGCTCCCAGCCTTGCCACAACCAACGGCTTGCAGGCTTTGGGAGGATCGGACCATGTGAATGACTCGCTCGCCACGGGGAATGCCAACGTTTATTTCACGACTGGCACCACCACGGGCACGGCCAACACAACCACCACGCTGAATACATTCACCTTCACGGGCGGAACTTTAGCGCTTGCTTCGGGCACCCGGCTGGTTCTTTCCAGCGGTGGCATTCTGGCTACCGCTGCCACTGCAAACATCACCACCCCCAGCGCCGGCTCCGGTGCGCTCCTGACCACCAATGGCTTTAGCACTGAACTAATCGCCCACGCGATCACCGGCAGCACCCTCACCATCAGCCCCTCGCTTTACATGTCGGGCGGTGGGTTGACCAAGGCGGATGCAGGAACCCTGGTGCTGAATGCCCAGGAAACCTATTTGGGGAATACCACCGTCAACGGTGGCACCCTGCGTCTGAATGGGGGCTCCACTGCACTGGCCTCCTCCTCCACCACGAGTGGTAGTGCCATTGTGAGTGTGCCCTCGACCTTGGGACTGCTGCTAGGGGACACCGTGACTGGCACGGGTATTCCCGGCGGAGCCATTGTGACTGGTATTGTTGATGGCACCCATGTGGCGCTTTCGGCCAATGCCACCAGCACCGCAACGAGCACTCTGACGTTTACTGGACAGACCCTGTTCTCGCCGTTCACCACGGCACCTGCTGCTGGCAGTCTGACTTCAGGCCCTTCGTCGCAGGTCTTGCAGGTCAACAATGGTGCCACCTTGGATCTCAATGGCATCAGTCAGTCCGTGGCCATTCTCAACAGTGCTGGTACACTGCCTGGCACAGGTGGCACGATTATAGACGGTTCCTCCACGGCGGCGACTCTGCGCATTGGCATCAGCGCGGCGAATACCTGGGCAGGCAACATCAGCAGCGGCACCGGCATGATCAATTTGGTGCGTGACGGCGCGTCTGTCTGGACAGTCGAATCTGCCAATACGATGAACGGAACCGTGACGCTGCAAGGCGGTTCCACCGTGCTGCAAGATGCGGGAGCGTTTGCTGCTGCTAATGGCATCACCATTGACCGTGCTGGCCTAGTTTGGAATGACACGGGGCTGCAGTCTGCGACGCGCCTGCTGGGCACCGCTACGATGACCCTCAATGGCGGCGGCTTTGTCTTCAATGCGCGTGCTGGCACGAACGTCATTGGGCCTGCTGGCACGATCGGCACCGCTCAGTTTGGCAACATTACTCTGGCTGGCGGTTCTTCCTATCTGGCAGCCAATCCGACCAACGGTACCGCGACCCTTTATATCGGTAATATCGCCTCCCGCGCTACGGGAGCTACGCTGACCTTTGCCGGCAATGTGGGGGACAACGGGCGTATCTTCATGTCATCCACGCCCGGCCTGACGAATGGGATCATCGGTGGCTGGGCCGTGGCGCTGGGCATTGACCCCGTCGCAGGTGGCACCGCGAATGCCGAGTTTGCCACTTATGACCCAGTCTCTGGCATCCGGCTGGCTGGCAGTTATGCCACCGTCTTCAACAGTGGCACCATTGCCGCTGGGACAGCCCTGCAAAGCACCAATGTGCGCCTCGGTGGTTCTGTCACCTTGGCTGCGGGCGGTGCCACGTTCAATTCATTGACCATGAATAATTCGGCGAACACGCTGAATTTCACCAATGCTACAGACATCCTAACCGTTACCAGCGGCGGTATTTTGTCAGGCTTGGACAGCAGTGCGCGTAGCATCGGCACGGCAGCACTCCCGGGCGTCGTGACCGCAGGTGCTGGCCAATCGGAACTCTTTATCCACAATGGCGCGAACACTCTGACCATCAATTCGGTGATCGCGAATAACAACACCGCGATGAATGTGGTACTTGACGGCTTGAGCCAGACGGCAAACACCCCGACCATCACCTTTGCCAATGCGAATACCTACACGGGTACGACTTATGTGAACGGGGTGATCTTGAACCTGAAGTCGGCCTCGGGTCCTGCTATCCTAGGTAATTTGATCATTTCCGGCGGCACCAATGCTGGAACGGACTCTCTGCCGATTGCCAATGCGAGTGTGGCTCTGCAATTGAGCAACCAGATCGCTGCGACATCCGCAGTGACGATCAACGGTGGCTCTCAGCTTAACCTGAACAACTTCAACAACACCATCGCCAGCCTGACTCTGACCAATGATGGGGGTGGCAACGGTAACAATGGCCCAGGTGTGTTGACCGGATCCGGCACGCTGGCCGTGGTGGCCACACGCCCGCTGATCGCCAGCACTACCTTGAATAGCACGACGCTGACTTTCACAACGGCACCGGGTGCCTCGATTGCCGCCAACACGCCTGTCACTGGTCCCGGCATTCCGGCTGGAACGACCATCGTGAGCGGTACAGGTCCCAACTACACGCTGTCAAACGCCGCCACGGCCACGGGTTCCATATCCATCGCCGTGAATGCCACTACGACCGCAGGTTCCAATACACTGACGTTTGCGGTTGCCCCTAGTGCGGCCACCCTAGCTCCGGGCACACCAGTCAGTGGTCTTGGCATTGCCCCTGGCACCACCATTGTCAGCGGTTCTGGCAACACTTACACACTCTCCCAGAACGCGACTGCCACTGTAAGCGGCGCTCCGGTGATTGGTGGTACCATCTCCGCCAGCAATCTGGCCAACGCCAACAGCATTCCGGTGATTAATGGCTTCCTGGATGCCAGCGCCGGACTGACGTTTAATCCATCCGCCTCCAGTGTGCTTCCTGGTCAGATTGGCCTTGAAGTCAATGCCGCCATGAACAGCGGCTTCATCGTCATGAACGGCACGGGCGTGCTGGGCATCGGTGGACAGAGTCTCTACAGCGGCATCACACAGGTGAATTCCGGTACCCTAGCCTTCGGCCAAAACGGTGCCTTCATCGGTAATTCGCAGGTCAACTTGGCTGCAGCCGGCATCCTCGACGCGCGTGGTCTGGCCGCCACGGTGGGTTCAATCACCGGCACGGGCACGGTCACCAACTACAGTTTGAACTCACAGGGCACCGTCGTCACCGGCTATGATAACACCAGCAGCACCTTCTCAGGCCTCTTCAACAGTCTGTTTGCCAATGGCTTGCTGAATGTGACGAAAGTCGGCACCGGCAACTGGAATCTGGCGGGCAACAACAGTGGCACTGTGGTGTCAAACACGTTCACAGTCAGCCAAGGTGCGGTTACGCTGAATGCTGGTTCCACCGAATCGCTCAACTTCCGCAATTACACTCTGAATGCGGGTGGTGTTCTCAACATCGACGACAGCACCAACAATGTTTCCAACCGTCTAGGAGTCAATGCCGCCGGAGTTGCGGGACTCTACACGGACATGAGCACGACTTCCACGAACCGCACCACCAATCTACAGGGGGGGCAGTTGAATGTGACCGGCCCCGGCACCGGGGTGCTGACTGAAAACCTGGGCACCGTCAACATTCAGAACGGTGCCAGCGTGTTGACGATCACTCCAGGCTCCGGCGGCACCAACATCCTCAAATTCAACACCATGAATGGCATCGCCAACAGTGGTGCCTTGGGTGGGACCTTGCTGTTGCGCGGCACCAGCTTGGGGGCGACTGCGGCTGCAAATATCGCCAACTTTGCCGTGGTGACGACCACACCTCCTGAGATTGGCGCTAGCGGAGCGGTGGGCACGACCACCATGAACATTCGTCCTGACATTATTGGGGATGTATCCTCGACCGGCAGTGGTACCGGCTTTGTCACTTACATTGGCAGTGCTGGCACGTCCGGCGGTGTCGGGGGTAACGGCTTCCGGTTGCTGACAAGCGCGGAACTGGCGACCAGTTTGGGTTCCCAGCCGCAGGTGGCTCCGTTTAATGCCACCAGTCCCAACACCAATGTCTCCCTGAGTTCCTTGCAACGCATGACCGTGAGTACGGCCATCAACAGCTTGGTGTTGGCGTCTGGCGGTGGAATTTTCTTTGCTGGCGGCAACATCTCCGCTAGCAGCAATCCAGCGGGAACGATTTACTATGCGAATGGCGGACTGGAAACTCTGACCGTCAATAGCGGTGGTATTCTCTCGCTGGCAGGCAACACCGGTATCACGGGAGGCATGGTCACAGCAGGTGCCAACAACCAGTTGATCTTCCAGGCGGTGAACGATCTGGCCGTGGGCAGCTATCTCAGTGGCGGCTTGCAGGGGGTGGTCAAATCCGGCGCAGGTGTGCTGACACTTGGTAAAGGCAGTCTAGTCACGGGAACGACCACCGTCAATGCTGGTACTCTGGCTCTCAATGCCGGCAGCAACACGCTGCTGGTATCACCTACAGCCACCATTGCCAACGTTTATGACCTCCGCATTAACGGCGGTTTGGTGGACTTGAAGGGCAATACGCAAGCGGTTGGAAATTTGACCAGCAATGCCACGGCCAACGTTGGTGGCACCACCACGGCCCTGCCCAATACGGGAGGTAACATTACCAATAGCGGTTCTCTGGCCAATTTTGTCATGGACGAGCCGAATAACGTCACAGACGCCTTTGGCGGCGGCATTTCGGGTGCCATCAATTTCTACAAGGAGTCAGTATCTGGAGCCAATCCCTCCAACCTCATTCTCACCAGTGCGCAAAACTTCACCGGTTCTGCCAATGTGCTGGGCGGCACGCTGACCCTGCGTGACAGCGGTGCCATCACTTCCGCCAGCATGGTGAACATCCAATACGGTGCGCTGGTGCTGGACAACCAGGGGCTGACCGACAGTACGTCACGCCTGACGTCCTCAGTCCCGATCAACCTATTGGGTGGAAATCTCACTGTTAATGGTCGGCAGGCATTGGACTCCCAGACCCTCGGCACCGTGACACTGGTACAAGGCACATCGACCATCCAGATCAATGAAAATGGCAGCACCAATACTGGCGGCTACGCCCTCACTCTGACCAATTTGGCGCGGAATGCCGCCAATGGCGGCGTGATCAACTTCGTGGCTGGCAACGGCCTGACCCTGGCTGGAAACACGAGCACTACCAGTGCGGGTGCACAGCCGCAGGTGTTCATCAGCCAGATCAACGGTGCCACCTTCGCCCAGGCCAGCATGGTCAATGGCATCATTGGCGGCTGGGCAGTCGTGGGTGGTTCCGAGTTTGCTTCCTATACGGATGCGCTGGGGGTCAGTCAGTTGAGCAATGGTGCCGCTGGTTACTTGAACAACTATAGTGGCGATATTACGGCAGCGTCAGCGGTGCAGAATGTGAATGATGCCACGTCCCGCACGATCGCCGCGTCGAAGACGATCAACTCCTTCCGCACCACCGGGGCTATTACGGACACCCTGGGCAGTCTTGGCACAGGGGTGGTGTTGAACATCGCCAGCGGCGGCTTCCTCACCAATGTGGGTGGTGTTGTTACCTTCACCGGGGCGGATTCGGGTGCTTCGATTACTTCTGGCAGCACGGATTTGTTTGCCTGGATCAATCAAAATACCACCAACTTCAACACCGTCATTAGCGGTAACATTGGATTGGTAAAATCTGGCCCGGGCACCCTGAACCTGCAGCCTTCCGCCAACATGGCTGCGACGACGATCAGCGGATCCACCACACTGACCTTTGCCGCCGCTCCAAGTGTGCCGCTGGCACCTGGCACGCCTATCAGCGGCACGGGCATCGCAGCGGGAACGACGATTGTCAGCGGTTCAGGCACCTCCTACATCCTTTCGCAGAACGCCACTGCTGCAGGAACCAACACGCTTCAGTTTGGCATTTCCAATACCTATACCGGAGTCACGACCGTTAACGGTGGCGGAACCGCGAACAGTGGCCTGCTGACGCTGGGTGGGTTGCAAGGAGTGATTGCCATTCCAGGTGATCTGCACATCAACAGTTCCACGGTGACAGAAAACGTCTTTGCGGGGCAGATTGCCGCCACCAGCAATGTCACTCTCAATGGTACTGGCGTGCTCAACCGTGTTGGTGCCAACACCCTCGCGAGCCTTACCTTTGGTGGCAATGGTGGAACCACTGCTCCCACGGTCAACATCAACTCCATGACGCAGAACAGCATCGTCACGACGGCTGCGACGAATACGGTGACGGTGCCAAACACCGTGGGGCTTGCTGTCGGGCAGTTGGTGACCAGCAGCGGTGGCTTCGTGCCAGTGGCTACCACCATCACTGCCATTAATACGGCGACCAATGTGATCACCCTGTCCAATAACACCACGGCAGGCACCAGCAACCTGACCTTTGGCGGCAGTCTGACGCTGTCGGCTGCGAATGCGATCACTTCCGCCAATGATAACTACGGCACGACGCCAACAGTTGCCATCGGTGCTGGCTCCCAAGGACTCATCCTGAGCAATGCCGCACCGGTAATCAATGTATCTGGTCTCTCGCCGCTGGGGTTGCTAGTTAGCGCACCCATCATGAGTGCTGCGGGCCAGATCAACAAAACAGGCGCTGGTGGGCTGATCCTGAATCCATCCTCCACTTTCGGTACGACAGCACCGACGGGAACGTGGACGACCTCCAGCACCACGGTGACGTCGGTTGCCAGCACCCAGGGACTGGTCGTCGGTCAGGTTGTCACAGGTGCGGGGATTCCTGCAGGTACAACGATTACCGGCATCACAAGTGGCACCTCTTACACACTCTCAGCGACTCCGACGGCGGCGGGAACCAATGCCACGCTTGCTTACACCGGAGTGAACACCTTCACCACTGGACTGCAAATCACTGACGGTAGCCTCATCGTGGACAACAACAATGCCATCGGTTCTGGAACCTTGGTGATTGGGAATGCGACCACGGCCAACACCGTGCCGATTACGCTGCTCTCCGGCACAGCACCGCGCACATTGAATAACCAGGTGGTACTGAACCGCGATCTTACTTTCGGCGGCAATCAGGCTGTTAATAGCGTCACATTGAACGGTACCGTCAACTTAGGGGTGGCTCCGCGCACGTTGACCGTCACGAATCCTCTGGTGACCGCGACGCTCAATGGGGTCGTCTCGGCTATACCGGTGACGGTAAGTGTGACGGGAACGGAAGGGGTTACGACTTCGAATTTCAGCATCGCTGGAGGCACGACCGTTTATTCTGTCGCTCCAAACGTCGTTATTTCCGGCGGCGGCGGGTCGGGTGCCACAGCCACGGCGGTTTTGACGGGCGGGGTGGTCACAGGTATTACGATTAACAATTCAGGCAGCGGCTTTACTTCCGCTCCAACCATCAGTTTCACAGGTGGAACCGTGACAACGGCGGGAACCAACCCGAGCGGAACTGGCAATGCTAGCAGCTTCCCGATCATGACCGTGGCCTCAGTGCCTGCGAACTTGGTGGTTGGTACGCAGATCTTGGGTCAGACGGTAACCGCCATTAATGGCAATACGATCACACTTTCTGGCAATGCGAATCAGGTCATCACTACAAGCACGCCGATCCAGAACACCACGGGCCTCAATAAAGCAGGTGATGGCACACTGGTGCTGGCTCCGCAAACAACCGGGGCTATCAGTCAGGCAGGTGCCGCCGCCACGACTACTCTAGGTTCCACCACGCTGACTCTTGCGGCTGCTAATGCCAATCTGACGGTAGGGATGCTGGTTCAGGGACCCGGGATCGCCCAAGGCACGACGATTTCCAGCATTGCTGGAGCAGTGATCACCCTTTCCCAAGCGGCTCTGGGTACCACCAGCAATTCCACGGTGGCCTTCGGTTCTCCGCAAGTTTACTCACCGACGGCGGGTGCCGCTAGCTCAACGACTCTGACCCTGACTCCGGCGCAGGTGGCCAGCAATTTGGTGGTCGTAGGTGCCAGTGTTTCGGGAGCCGGTGTGGCTGCCGGAACGACAGTTTCAAGCATCAATACCAGCACCGGGGTGGTGACGCTCAGCACCGCGCTGCTGGCAGGAGTCACCGGCCAGAATCTGACCTTCGGCGGCTCCACAGCGGTTACCACTTGGAATACGTACGCCGGAGCCACGACGGTGAACGGCGGCCTGCTTAAAATGGGGGTGGCTGGTGCGCTGCCTGCCAGCACGGCCCTGGTGGTCGGTTCGGCTGGAGCGGTGGATCTGGCAGGATATTCCACCACCATTGGTTCATTGGCTGGCGACTCATTGACAACGGGTGGGATGGTGACCAACTCGTCTGCTAATCCGCTGACGCTGACGCTTGGTGGCGACAATACGAGCACGACTTTCAGTGGCAGCATCACTCAAGGGACTTCCGCGGGCGTGGTGTCTCTGGTCAAGAACGGCACCGGCACTACCTCATTGAACAGCCTCAACACCTACACGGGTTCCACCACGATCAATGCAGGCATTCTTGCGGTAAATACCGTGGGGGATTTGGCTCCTAGCTCCCTTGGCTTTGGGGCGCTCTTCTCGAATGTGAACCTCGGCGGTGGAACGCTGAGCTTTACCGGCTTGGATGCGACGCGCAGCACCACGACGCGGGTGATCAACCTGACAGCGTCCAGCGTTCTGGATGCCTCAGGCAGCACGCCGTTGATCCTGACCAATGCAGCCTCTGGCACCACGGTCAGTGTCACGGCCACCAAAGGTGTGACAACATCGAACTTCTCGATTGTCGGCGGCACGACGGTTTATTCAGCCGCTCCTACGGTGGCCATCACTGCTGGTGGCGGTACGGGGGCCACAGCCACGGCGGTTCTAAGTGGGGGCACTTCAGGCACGGTGATTGGGATTACCATCACCAACGCTGGCAACAGCTTTAGCAGCGCTCCGACGATTGCTTTCTCTGGCGGTACCGTGACGACTGCGGGAACCAATCCGACTGGCACCGGTAATGCCAATAGTTTCGCCGGAGTCACAGTCTCTTCGCCTTCTTCTTCCTTTGTCGTTGGAACGCAACTGCTCGGGCAGACCATTACCGCCATCAGTGGCAATAACGTGGTCTTGAGTGGTACTGCCAACCAACTGATCACCAGCACCACTGCGGTGCCGTATGGCAGCACCGTGGGAGTGGCCTCCAGTTTGACCTCCTCCCCGACAGTGACCTTGATCGCAGCCGCCCCCCCGACCTTGGTCGTGGGTTCCACACTGCTGGGACAGACAGTGACGGCGATCAGCGGTACGACTGTGACGCTTTCTGGGAATGCCAGTACGGCGCTGACTAACGCCAACGCCATCTATGCTGGAGCTGATGTGACTGGGGCCGGGCAGAATCTAACTCTGCAGGGCAGCGGCAGTGGTTCCATCGCGGGTTCGATTGCCATCACCACCGGAAATTTGACCAAAACTGGAACCGGAACTTGGACCCTTAGCGGCATGAGCAACTACACTGGTAACACAGCCGTCAATCAAGGCACCTTGGTGTTGAGCCAGTCAACGCCTGCGACGGCAACGCCGGGACTCGGAAACACAGCCATTACGGTGGCTTCAGGTGCCAAGCTAAATGTTTTGGGTAAATATTTTGCCGGTTACACTTCGGTGGCGGGTGCGGGAGCGACACTCAATCTCAATGCAGGTTCTGCCTTCAATTTGTCTGATGGTACCATCGGCATATTGACATTGCAGCAAAATGCGAGCGGGCCTTCCACCGGACTGACCATCGGTTCTTCTACCGGAGTGCCCGTCACCATGTCGTTTGACATCAATTCCGGCGGACCTACTCAGGTGGACTCCATTGTGAGCAATAAAATTGTCTTGGTGAACCCCAGTGGTGCTGAAATGGCGATTGTCCCGCTTGCTTCCACCACCGCGATTCAGCAAACTTGGAATGCCACGACGAATGTCGCCCAGGTTTCCAATGCCACCACCACTGCAAACAATGCGGTGGTCAATCTAACATCTGGCACGACGAGCAATTTCTATGTGGGTATGTCCCTGAATGGCAGTGGAAACACGCACATTCCAACCGGCGAAACCATTGCCAGCATTCAAAGCTCCACTCAGTTTACCCTGAGTAGCGCAACCGGGGTGACGGCAGCTACTTCTGCCGCTACAACGTTCAGCGGTGTGACCAGTGTAGCGACGACTGCTACTGGCAGCACGGCGGGCTTCTATGTTGGCATGCCCATCAGCGGCGACGCGAACATTCCGGCGGGTACGACGGTAAGTCAGATTCTTAATGGCACCCAATTCCTGCTCTCCAGCGGTGCCACTGGTGCAGGTACGGTGTCAACAACCTTCGCGGGTGGAGCTTATACCTTGATTTCTGGAAGTTCCCTGGTGGGAGCCAACAATCTCAGTCTGAGTGCCAATGGTCTGATTATAGGCACGAACGCTTACAAGTACACCCTTTCCAATACCGCAACGAGCGAAATACTGACCGTCGCGCCTGCCACAATTCACAACTGGTATTGGACAGGCACGACCAATACTTTCACAGATACCTCAACCAACTGGTATTCACTTCCAGGAACTACTGGTGGCAGCAATGGCAATCCAGATGTGGTGGACAATGTCTATTTCACTGCCAACAGCGCCGTCACTGCCAACCTAGGTGTGGTGCTGGGCGGCAACTTCGAAGTGGGCAGCTTGAACTTCACGGGAACGGGCACTCAGGCGGCAACCAGTTCGGTGACGATTGGTGGTGGCACCTTCAATTATAGAATTCTCCTCAACACGGGGGGCATCAACGTGGCTGCTGGCTCGGCCAAGCATATCATCAATGCGGCGTTGAAACTGGTTTCGAGTCAGACTTGGACGATCAACAATTCGACCGGTAACTATCTCACGGTCAATGGCGCAATCGCAGATGGCAATGTGGGCTACACACTCACCGTAGCTGGTACCGGGGCCTTGAATCTCACTGCGGCAAACACCTTCACGGGCGGGGTCGTTGTTGACAGTGGAACGACCACTGGGCCTGCTACTCTGATGGCCTCCAATATCGGCCTCGGCGGGGCCAGCAGCAGTATTGGTGCCTCATCCAATGCGGCCACCAATCTTGTTTTGGGAGATAGCACTGGTGCTGGCACGGGGTATCTGCAATACACCGGCACTGGCGTGAGTACGGACCGCCTCTTCACGCTTGGGGTTACCACCACTGGCAGCAACACCGTAGATTCTGCTGGCTCGGGTGCCCTGAACTTTACCAACACGGGCTCATTGGGGCTGGCTGGCAGTGGCGCACGTAGTTTCACGCTTGCCGCCACGACCGCTGGGCTGACCAATACGTTTGTTCCAGTTATCGGTGACAATAACGGTGTAACCGCCGTCACTAAGACGGGTCCAGGAACCTGGGTGCTGGCACCCAACAACGGACTTACTGGTGTGCAGGCCATCTTCAATGGCACCAATACCATCACTGCCAATACTGCAGGTTTGACGGTCAATCAGTTGGTGACGGGCGGAGGCATCCCGGCAGGCTCGTACATTCAGAGTATCAATACTGGAGCAGGAACGTTCACGATCAATAATATCGCCACCGCTCCTCAGGATACCATCAGCATTAACAGTCCCGCCTTTGACACGACGCAAATCTTTGTGGGTGCCCACACCGATGCGAGCGGAAACCCAAACCCAAATGGGGCTTACACAGTGTCTTCGATCATCGATTCGAATGATTATGTAATCACCCAGCCAGGAACTGCCACCTTTGATGCAGCCTCAGGAAATGGTTTCTCCGGTGTCCTGAAGATCTCGGGCGGTGTGTTGAGCGTGGCCGACATCAAAAACGGTAGCCTGACCAGTGCTATTGGTGCTTCCACCAACGCTGCGGCTAATCTGGTGCTGGATGGCGGTACTTTGCAATACACCGGCGTGAGTGCATCCACTGACCGCAATTTCACGGTCACTGCCAATGGTGGAGCAATTGACTCCAGTGGCACAGGACCCTTGGTCCTCAATGGCAGCATGTCCGCCTCCGCCACCACGGGCACGCAAACCCTGACACTGACCGGTGCCAACAACGGAGCCAATACCCTCGCGGGGACGATCAGCAATGGCACTGGCACCAATGTGAGCAACGTTGCCAAGACCGGAGCTGGCACCTGGGTGCTTGCCGGGGCCAGCAACTACACTGGCACGACAACCATCAGCAGCGGCACCCTGCAGGTTGCATCGCTTGCCAACGGGGGGGCGGCCAGCAACATCGGCCAGTCCACTAACGCCGCCGCCAACTTAGTGATCAACGGGGGGGCACTGGTTTATACCGGTGCAGCACAGTCCACCGACCGCCTGTTCAGCGTTGGGACTGCTGGAGCCAGCATTTACTCTTCAGGAACCGGAGCGCTGACATTCAGCAATATGGGGGCTATGGGCTTCAATGGTCAGAGCGGAGTTCGCACCCTGACACTGGGCGGCACCAACACGGGTGCCAATTCGATTGCCTCCATCATCGGTGACAACGGTGGTTCGACCTCTCTGGTGAAGAATGCCGATGCCAGCAACTGGGTGCTCGCACCCACGGTGGCGACCGTAGCCACCGTGACAGGGACCACAGCGCTTTCCACCACGGTTTCCAACATCGCCACAGGTTCATTGGCCGTGGGGCAGATTGTCAGCGGTTCTGGCATCATCCAGGGCACCACGATTGTGGCTAAAACTGCCAACTCCATCACCTTGTCCCAGGCCGCCACGGCGGCAGGTACTGGCGTCTCGCTCTCCTTTGCCAGTAGCACAGCCACCTCTACGGGCAATACAACGTCCGGTAGCAACTCAGTGGCCAACATTAATACCACGGGCTTAGCCGTTGGGCAGGCGGTGTATGGCCCCGGCATTCCCATTGGATCGACGATTGCGGCGATTCCCACACCTGGCACCACTGGGACCATCACTCTTTCCACAGCGGCCACAGCCACAAAGACGGGAGCCAGCGTCTCCTTCGTGACCGGCAACAGCTACTCTGGCACCACCACAGTGAATCAGGGAGACCTTCAGGTGGGGGTCGCAGGCATCGGCATGACCGGCACGGGTGGCCTTAAAGCCAATTCTGGAGCTACAGTGTCAGGCACCGGCACAGTCAACGGTACGACGGTTTTCTATGCTGGCTCGTCCCTCACCCCTGGGGATAACTTTGGCTCCAGCATTGGCTCGCTGAGTTTCAATGGCAACGTCACCTTAAATGATGCCTCGAATNTAACGCTCA
>TBL_comb48_EPIDRAFT_1000262_pt1 | contig 41475 bp, 35 predicted proteins | sample TroBogEpilimnion_37_FD_10681 | JGI IMG/M metagenome (IMG submission 10681) | reverse complement strand
CTCCAAAAATGCTTATTGCTGTTAAACAACATTACTATAAACGAAACTAAAGCCAATAAAGCAGTACAAGCTATATTACCCGTAAAGTTGGCACCACCCGGCAACAAACCTAATAGGTTATTAATCCAAATAAAGAAGAATAAGGTTAGCAAGAAAGGAAAGTATTTCTTATAGTTCGCACCCAAATTAGGCTTGGCAACTTCATCACGCATAAATACGGTTACCACCTCAATAGCATTCTGCATACCCGAAGGTGCTTTCATAGCTCCGTTTTGGGTGTATTTCTTCGCAACGCTTGTCATTATCCATAACAATATAACAACAGATATGAGCATCGAAAACACATTCTTGGTAATAGAAATATCGTAAAATTTAGAACCATCTTCAGCCACAATTTTCTCCTTCATAGGGTTACTCTTATCCAACTTATAACCCTCGTATGCTTCTCCCTCTGCTATTCTGGATGAAGAGAAAACCGCTAAACCTTTGGTTGTATTATATATTATTACCGGTAAAGGAAAACCAATATGCTTCTCACCAATAGAAAACAAATGCCATTCATGCGAATCTGCAATATGCCCAAAGATTACAGATGAAATATCCATTTTCTTTTCGCCTGCAGCTTCCTTGTTTTCGGTCGTTGCTGGGGTATTTTCTGCTGCCTGAGCATATAATGCTAAAGGCGCAAAACTTACTATTAAAGCAAATGTTATATAAGATAAAAATCGTTTAGAATTCATTGCCTGCTCTGAAAATTTGCGCAAAGGTACTTGTTTTAAGTTCAAAAAAAAAGGAGAATATGACTTTTTTAGCAAGGAATTTGAATTAGTTTGCCAAATATTAAGGCCGCAAGAAGAATCTTACGGCCTTAAAACTGTTAATTAGTATAATATGTATTAAAAAACGCCTAAGAATTTCTTTTTAACCACCCGCACTTTTAGCATATGCACATCCTTATTCGGGCGGTCCGCAGCATTCCTGGGCTCAGCAGCAATTTTTTCTACTATGTCCATCCCTTCCAAAACTTCTCCAAATACCGTATAGCCACCGTCAAGAAATGCAGTGCCACCAATTGTTTTATAAGTTGCACGCTGCTCGGCAGTAAATTTACGGGTGCCTCGCTTTTCTATATTATCCAAATCTTGGTCAGTTAGCTTCCTGCCAATAACAATGTAAAATTGGCACCCCGAAGATGCTTTTTCAGGATTATTATCTCTAGCCATACCTAACGCTCCCCTTTTATGATAAGCAACATCATTAATCTCAGCAGGTATTCGGTTACCATGCTCCCCATCACCCAAATTGGCACCTGCGGCGGCGTGCTTAGAATTTGGGTCTCCCCCCTGAATAACAAATTCAGGTATCACACGATGAAATAACAGACTATCAAAAAAGTGCTCTTTGGCTAATTTTATCATATTATCCCGGTGCTTAGGGGTATTGTCATAAAGCATCAATACAATTTTGCCATAATCTGTAGTTATCTCAATTTTAGTCTTTTGAGCAAAAACGGCGGTTTGCATAAATATAACCGCAATTGTAAAAAGTAATATTTTTTTCATATTATAGTTTATACTTAGGGCGAAATTATTAAAAAAGCTATTAAAACATTATACACTCAGATAATTATCGCCTTTCCTGGCATAATTCTATTAGCACACCATTAGTACCCTTAGGGTGAAGAAAGCAAACAAGCTTATTATCAGCACCAACTTTAGGGGTTTTATTAAGTATTTCAAAGCCAAGGCCTGCAAGTCGCTCCATCTCAGCTACTATATCGGTAACCTCAAAGGCTATATGATGTATCCCCTCACCCTTTTTTGAAATAAACTTTGCAATTGGACTATCCTCTCCGGAGGCTTCCAATAACTCTATTTTAGAATCTCCGGTTTTAAAAAAGGCGGTTTTCACCCCCTCAGATGCAACAGCCTCTGTTTTATAACAAGGAGTATTTAATAGACTTTCAAATAAAGGAATAGCATTTTGCAGTTCTTTAACTGCTATGCCAAGGTGTTCAATTTTCAACATTGGTAAAATAGCTTTTATAAATAGGAGTATATAAAGGTTTAATGTCTGTAAAAAAGCTAAAATAACACATTTGGCGTAACTTTGACCCCATACTGATAAGCAGTATTTAAACGTATGGAATTGAAATTACCAATATATCTAGACAATAATGCCACAACCCCAATGGATCCTAGGGTATTGGAGGCAATGCTCCCCTATTTCGTGGAAAAATTTGGAAATGCAGCAAGTAGAAACCACTCCTTTGGATGGGTAGCAGAAGAAGCAGTAGATTATGCACGTGAGCAAGTTGCAAAGCTTATAAATGCCGACCCTAAAGAAATCATTTTCACTTCCGGAGCAACCGAGAGCGATAATTTGGCTTTAAAAGGTGTATTTGAAATGTATGCTAGTAAAGGAAATCATATTATTACTTGCACCACAGAGCACAAAGCAGTTTTAGATACCTGCAAACATCTTGAAAAACAAGGCGCCCAAATTACTTACCTGCCTGTTCAAGCTGATGGCCTAGTAGACTTAATTGAGTTAGAAAAAGCTATAACCCCGCAAACAATACTTATTGCCATAATGTATGGTAATAATGAAATTGGTGTAATACAACCGGTAAAAGAAATAAGCGCTATTGCCCGCAAGCATGGAGTATTATTTTTTACTGATGGTACACAAGCAGTAGGTAAAGTACCTGTTGATGTTTTAGCTGATGGTATTGATTTGATGGCGTTCAGTGCACATAAAATGTATGGCCCCAAAGGCGTAGGTGCATTATATGTTCGTCGTAAAAATCCAAGAGTTAAGGTTACTGCCCAAATGGACGGCGGAGGACACGAAAGAGGTATGCGCAGCGGAACTATTAATGTGCCGGGTATTGTAGGTTTTGGTAAAGCCTGCGAAATTTGCCAACATGAAATGGAAGCTGAAGCAAAACGATTAAGCACTTTGCGCGATAAGCTTGAAAATGCTTTGCTGCAAATGGAAGAATCATATTTAAATGGCAATAAAGATCATCGTTTGCCACATACTGCCAACATATCATTTAAGTATGTTGAAGGTGAAGGCTTGATGATGGGCTTTAATAAAAACATTGCTTTATCTAGCGGTTCTGCATGTACCTCAGCCTCATTAGAGCCATCCTATGTTTTAAAAGCTTTAGGATTAGGAGATGATTTAGCTCATAGCTCATTGAGATTTGGCTTAGGAAGATTTACTACAGAAGAACAAGTTGATTTTACCATCAAAGCGGTAACAGATACTGTAAATAAATTACGTGAAATGAGTCCACTGTGGGAAATGCATAAAGAAGGCATTGATTTGAATTCAATTGAATGGGCACATCATTAATAATACTATAAACAATAAACTAAGTAAAACTTTAGAATCATGGCATATTCAGAAAAAGTAATCGATCATTATAGCAATCCCAAAAACGTTGGTACGCTTGATAAAGCCAAAACAAATGTAGGCACCGGTCTCGTTGGAGCACCTGAGTGTGGAGATGTAATGCGTTTGCAAATTGAAGTTGATGAAGTAAGTGGCGTAATTAAGGATGCTAAATTTAAAACATTTGGCTGCGGTTCTGCTATAGCTTCATCATCGCTAGCTACAGAATGGTTAAAAGGCAAAACCGTTGACCAAGCTTTAGCAATTGACAATATGGATATAGTTGAGGAATTAAATTTACCACCCGTTAAAATTCATTGCTCTGTATTAGCTGAAGATGCTATTAAAGCTGCAATTAATGATTATCGTGTAAAAAATGGTTTACCTGAATTAGAATTAGAGCAGAAGGCTCACTAAATAAGTAGCGTAACACATGATTTACATTAGTGATAAGGCAAAAGAAAAAGTAGCACACCTGATGCAAGAAGCAGGCTTAAGTGAAGATTATTTTGTGCGCGTTAGTGTGGTAGGTGGCGGTTGTTCAGGCTTGTCTTATAAACTTGATTTTGACAATGAACACCAGCCTAAAGACCAAACTTTTGAGGATAAAGGTGTGAAACTGGTAACCGACCTTAAAAGCTTTTTGTATTTATGTGATACTACTTTGGATTTTTCTGATGGCTTAAATGGTAAAGGATTCCATTTTATAAATCCCAACGCCAGCAGAAGTTGCGGGTGTGGTGAGAGTTTTGCCGTGTAAGAATTTCATTAAAATAAAATTATTATAAATAAAGCGGGCTTTACACTATGTAAAGCCCGCTTTTTAATTGATACTAAATTATTTTGTTTCAGTATCAATATTCTTGCGTGGATTACGTTCCAAAACTTCATCTACCATTCCATAATCTTTTGCTTCTTGTGCAGTCATCCAATAATCCCTATCACTATCCTTTTCTACCTTATTAAATTTTTGACCACTATGGAAAGCTATAATTTCATACAGTTCCTTTTTAAGTTTGCCAATTTCACGAGCAGTTATTTCTATGTCGGAAGCCTGTCCTTCTGCACCACCTAATGGCTGATGAATCATAACACGACTATGTTTTAATGCTGTGCGTTTGCCTTTTGTACCTGCACACATTAATACTGCCGCCATACTTGCTGCAATTCCTGTGCATATTGTGGATACATCAGGATTAATAATTTGCATGGTATCATAAATACCAAGACCCGCATAAACAGAGCCGCCGGGGCTATTAATGTACATTTGAACATCTCGAGTGCGGTCAGTACTTTCCAAAAAAAGTAACTGTGCAGTTACTATATTAGCAACATAGTCATTAATAGGCTCTCCCATAAATATGATGCGATCCATCATTAAACGAGAGAACACATCCATTGAGGCTACATTCATAGGACGTTCTTCTATAATATAGGGTGTCAGGCCACTAGGTACTCGAATCATCGATGAACTATAATTATGTAACGTAGCACTGCTGATACCTCTATGCTTTATAGCATATTTCTGAAATTCTTTAGGATCCATTTTAATATATTTTAGTAGATTGTTATGTACAATTTTAAAACCAAATTAAAAATAATGACATTAAGGCATATAAACGTAAAATACTTTAAGCTTTATAAAGTCATAATGACAAACACATTTAGAAATTATTTGCTATTATAAGATTTTGCATAATCCTTCAGATAACTACAAGTACTATATGCTTCCTGATAATAATCTGTTTTACGATAATGGTCGTATAATATTTTAAAATACGGACTTTTAATTGAACGCTTTACATAATCATCCTCAGCACTACCTTCTTTATAATAACAATTTTTTTGCCAGCATTTTGCAGCCATAAAAAGACAACGTGCTTTAAAATTCGGATCTTTAGCATGACTAAAGGCGAGCATAAAATATTTCTCAGGTACCTTTACCTCATATAATTCTCTATCGCAATCCTTTAATTTAGCTCGTGCGGCAGATTTAAAATAAGCAGCATCATCAACGTAATGCCTGTTAAAAATACGAGCATGATGCGCATAACCATAAAAACTTGTATTGTATAGTCCTAATGCATATCTATAATAGGCCTTAGCATTTGACGGTTTCTCCTTCATTACCTTCTCTAATCGCAACATTTCATTTACAAACGTAAGCTTGTTAATATTTTGTCTACCCGGCGGAGGAGTAACCTCATAATAATCCTTAACAAAACTTAGAAAGGGATAAATAAAAGTTCGGCTATCTAAATAGGGTTTATTTAATTTTGCTAAATAATCATGTGCTTTCGAGAAGTTGGTACAATTTATAAAATGCATAGCTTCCATTTCATATAACATATCAGTTGTATAAAAAGGTTCGGAGGAAAGCCAATGTAAATAAGGATTTGTTTGTTTTTCATTCGTTAGTTTTATCAGAGCTTCCAATTTTTCCTCGCTCAATAATTTTACCATTTCACCGGTTGCATCATCAAAGTCTAAAGAAATAGGAATTGAATTCGAATTTTCTTCAACATTATGCAGATCACTCATTCTCTTTTGTGAACGTGCCATACATAACACGTATTTCAATGTATCGTGTTGATTAAAATAAGAATTTGATAAAACATCTAATAAAATACCGCGGTAAACATTGCAGAATCTACTATAGCCCTTTTTACCACTTATTGTCCTATTCTCAATCCAAGTAAGATAGGGCAGTAATTGCATTTCTATTGAGGAATCAATTTGCGGTGCATGCTCAATAATACAAACAGTATGAATTATTTTATCTACGTCTTGTTCCTTGGGATGTAGTTTATACTTCTCTGCTGCACTTAACTGTTCCTCGCAGACATTCGTATTACCTTGCATTAGATTAAGGTATGCTGAAGATAAAAGCCAAAAAGCATTTTTACCAGTTTTATTTTCTACAACTAATTTTTTACTAAATGAATCCAATAATGAAATGTATCTAAGTGCTACTTTTTCTTTTTCCTTCCATTTCTTCCATTCATTCATTTCGTATGTACCTAAATCATTTTCTTGCCTCCTACCTCTAAAATTGTTTAAATACTCATCATAGTACTTATACTCCAATTTATTTATCTGCCTTGTCATTAGTATGTCTAAGCCTTTAACCTTAGGGTCAAGTTTATAAGCCATAAACATATCATTTTTGCCAAAATCCATATCAGCACCATTGCCTTCTTGCAATGCTGACATTATATGCATTATAGCCATTTCATGCTTATTACGACAATATTTATAACCATCTTTTATAGCTTCCGCTCCGCACCACAAATAACTGGTATGCATGTTAGGCTTTAAAACATCATTCATATCGAAGACTCTACTATATATATATGCTGCTTCAGCATTATTATTTGTGTGCAATAAGGCACCTGCTTTTATACCCAGGCAGCGTGCGTACATTTCTCCTTTAAAAGACTGCTTGCCAATTAATGAATCGTATATCCTTAGGGTATTTTCATAAAGATGATTGTAAAATTCAAGTTTTAAGGTCTGATAGGTATAGCGCCATTTAAAAAAAGGATCTCGCATATTTAATGCCCTTTTTTTACCTTCATTAATGAAACTCACTAACCCTGCTGTATCTTTAGGTTTTACCTGCCAATCATATGCATCCACTATTTGCATGGTTTGCGCACGCTTAGCATAAATAAGATAATTTACAGCTGTAAAATCTTTATGCTTAAATAGCCATTTTGCAAAAACATCATTACAGTTAGGCATTGGTCTCCCAGAGTCCATCGCTTTTGCTATTTTTTCTAAATCAGCTAAAGGCATTTTATAAATCAATAATTCCAAATCTCCAACACTTATCTTATTATGGGTATACGATTTCCATTCCATAATATTCTTATCCGGCAACTCGGTATTATCTTCTGTTTCTGGCCAATAACCATTAGCATCATCGCCCACATAATAATAGAATGGCGCATAGGCACGCTGATGCGTAACATTGTTGAGGAAAAATTTTGGAGCTTCTATATAACTGTTATCAGGCCAGAAGCAAGCATATAAAATACCAATGGAACCTACAATTAAAGAAAAGCTACCTGAAATTATCAAGAATCGTTTCCAACTCATGGGAAGGATATTTACTTAAATTTAAACTATCTAAATGAAAAAAAACAATATTCAAGCTTCGGCTATCGTCTTGTTGGGATGCAAACTTTGCTAACTTATCAATTTCCTGTAAATTAGGCATTTCAGCCCTTATCTTGTCCCCTTTATGAATATAATAATTATGTAGCAAAGTATCTCTATTGCAATAGAAAGTATTTCCATGTCTACTGAAGTTTTCATTATTCTTAAGGCTTAACGGTTCTAAATCTCTAACGATACCATCAAATTTATTATTTCGGAATAAAACACACCATTGAAATATAGGCAAACCAATATCTAAATTTAAGGGATAATGCGCTATACTTTTCAGGTATTCAATAGCTAAATCGGCATCTAATATTGAATTATGATTATCCGGCTGTTTGATATTTCCCATATTATAACACATAAGCAATGCCCTATCTACTGGAGGTATGCCGGAACTTCCTGTAAATTTTGCTTGGTGCATTCGCAGGGTGCACGATAACAATTTATCTTTAAGGTAAAGTTGTGCCTTTATGCATCGCAGCAAACTAAAATAGAGTTCTTTATTTTTTGAGGTCCAATCACAGTCTATTTGAATTTCATGTGGATGCAGTAATGCTAGGGTATCTATTGAAGCAATGAGAGTTACAAGTTTTTTAGCGAATATCAAACTATCGCTCAATTTTATAACAGATAATGCTCTTTGTGTAAGAAAAATCGTGGGAACAAATTCAAATGATGAATCTAACTTTTGTGTAAACCTAATTATTGCATTAGGTAATATAGTACCCTCTACATTTACATCTACATCAAAATAGCGGATGTATATTTTTTTACAGTGCAGCTCATTAAGCGCTTGTTTTTCGGCAGTACCTAAATGATATACAGTCTTCCAATAAAAAAACGCAGGCGTAACTATATGATGCTGTCTTTTACAAGATGTAAAGCAACAAATACAAATAAATATTATAGTGAGGCGGCGTATCAAAAATAAAAGTACCTTAATTGTAAATATAAAATTTAAAACACTGTTTTGATTACATTTGATATACAATTTTGTACATAAATATACATACGCATCATGCTGCACTTGCTAGAGAAAACTGCTTTCAAGTGATGAACTTCTATTCGCAATTCGAATTAGCAGCCTCAGGAAGCTACTGTACATTAGGCCTACACCCTTGGTTTTTGGAAAACTATGATTTAAACTTAGATATTTTAAAAAAATATGCCCACCTTCCTAATGTTTTAGGCATTGGAGAATGTGGACTTGATAAGGACTGCCTAACTGATTTTGAAACACAGAAATCTGTTTTTAAGCAACAAATATTATTAGCCAAAGTACTTAATAAGCCATTAATATTGCACTGTGTAAAATCTTATGATGCAGTGCTGAGGATGTTAAATGAAATAAAATTTAAACAAATAGTCATTTTTCATGGTTTCAACAAAAAGGCCACTCTTGCAAAACAATTAGTACAGCAAGGATTTCATTTATCATTTGGGGCATCTTTGTTAACTAACCCAATTAAAATGAAGCAAGTTTTAAATAGCATCCCACTGAAAGCTATATTTTTAGAGACAGACGATGCTAAAATAGACATAGAAGCAATTTATTTACAAGCGGCCCTTTTACTTAATATTAGTTTACAAGACTTAATTTTGCACATTCAAAACAATTTCGAAAAGGCTTTTAAAATAAACTTGCAAGAATGAATGATACAGCATGGCTTTCTCGCACTGAATTATTGATTGGAAGAGAGCATTTAGAAAAATTAATGCAAGCTCATGTATTAGTAGTGGGTATGGGTGGAGTGGGCTCGTTTGCAGCTGAATTTATATGCCGTTCCGGAGTTGGCGAAATGACTATTGTAGATGGTGATGTAGTTGACCCAAGCAACAGAAACAGACAATTACCTGCATTAGCCACAAACCATGGGCAAAGTAAAGCATTAATTATGGGAGAACGTTTAATGCAAATAAACCCAGAATTAAAGCTGCATATCATAAATGAATTTGTAAACCCTGAAAAAGTTGATAAAATTATAAACAGTAATTTCGACTATGTGGTTGATGCAATTGATAGTATTACACCTAAGCTAACTTTTATACAAGCAGCCTTTAATAAAAAAATGCGAATTGTAAGCTCCATGGGCGCCGGGGGCAAATTTGATCCCACAAAGCTACAAGTAACCGATATTTCTAAAACCTATAATTGTCCGTTTGCACAACAAATACGTAAACAGCTTAAGGGATATGGTATTAAAACAGGCATAAAGGCAGTATTCTCTCCCGAGAAACCAGACAAGGAATCGATTATGCTAACAGATGGCAAGAACTATAAAAAATCGGCCTATGGCACTATTTCTTACTTGCCTGCCACATTTGGTGCCACCTTAGCATCAGTTGTTATAAGAGATATTATTGGGCTTAACAACAATGCTAACCACCATTTATAATTATTTGGTTATTACGCTTATTTTTATAAAAATAAGATTCGTATGTCCAGAAAGCAATCTCATCAATTATATCAATCCCTATTTATAATTATTTGTATTTTATTGTCTAGCTTCTCTACTTATGCACAAGTTGATAATACAATATCTTTTGACCGGAATTACTATGAAGATTTTTACCCCGGCATTAAACAACGTATTGATGAGTGGCAAGATTTAAAATTTGGTTTATTAATGCACTGGGGGCCATATAGTCAATGGGGTATTGATGCAAGTTGGAGTATTTGTCCGGAGGATGTGCCTTGGGCTGCCTGCGGACGTAAAGACATTCATGGTGCTACATACAACGAGTATATATGTAACTACGAGCAATTATATAAAACTTTTAATCCTATAAATTTTAATCCGGACAGATGGGCAAAATTGGCCAAAGAAGCAGGAATGAAATATGTTATTTTCACCACCAAGCACCATGATGGCTTTTGTATGTTTGATGCCCATGAAACAAATTATAAAGTAACCGATAGTAGTTGTACATTTTCTAAAAATCCCAAAAGCAACATTTCCAAAGAGGTTTTTAATGCCTTTAGAAATGAAAACTTTTGGGTAGGGGCTTATTTTTCAAAACCAGACTGGCACAGCGATTTTTACTGGTGGAGGAGGTTTCCCCCTGTGGATAGAAACCCGTCTTATTCAATTGAAAAATATCCCGAACAATGGAAAAAATTTTTGCAATACACCTATGCCCAAATTGATGATTTAACCAGTAATTATGGCAAGCTTGATATCCTATGGCTTGATGGTGGCTGGGTAAGAATTAAATCACAAAATGAAATAAATAACGAGCTTAAAGATGTTTATGAAAAAAACAGACCCATAAAAAACGCCCAGAGCCAAGACCTTAAGATGTTTAAGCTTGCATCCTTGGTTAGGGCTAATCAACCCAAAATATTAATTGTAGATAGAGATGTAAAAGGATATCAACAGAATTATTTAACACCCGAACAAACAATATTTGATAAAGTAATTAGCACTCCATGGGAAACTTGTATGACCATGGCAGATAGCTGGGGTTGGGTACCTGGTGAAAAATACAAATCGTCTGATGAGTTGATCCATAAATTGGTAGATATAGTTAGCAAAGGAGGCAATTTTTTATTAAATATCGGCCCTAATGCTATGGGCGAATTTGATACTGCTGCATGTAACAGACTAAAAGAAATAGGCACTTGGATGAAGATTAATGGTGAAAGTATATATGGAACGAGGCCATTTAGGTATTGCAGTGATGGAGATCTAATACGGTATACAAAATCAAAAGACGGCTCCTATATTTATGTATTTGTAATGAATTACCCAACGCAAACCATACATTTAAAAAATATTTGGGAGCGTAATTATATTGAAGATATTAGGATGTTAGGGAGTAATGCTAAAGTGCAATATAAACTAAGCAAAGAAACAACAGACATCAATTTGCCTACAAATTTAATGTCTGCATCAGAACATGTTTGGGTTCTGAAAATAAAAATAAAGAAAAAGATATTGTCTAAAATTCAAAATTAGTTTGTACTACCCAAGTATTTAAAATTTTTCAAAATTAATTTTACATCCTTTCCGGCTGTGTATTGTTGTGCATAATGAATGCATAAATGTGCCCTAACTTTATCATCAGCTCTATAACCTTCTATTAAATTATAAGGGGGAATGATACCACTTTTTATTTTGGGTAAGCCTAGATTTGTAATCGGTTCTGCTTTGTAACTTACCCAAGTGTAAGTACCCAAAAACACTGCAAAACAATTTCCCCAAAAATGAAAAGGCCTTTTTACAAAAAAACACAAGAAAGGCCATAACAAAATAAATGCCAAAGCGCTAATGATATCTAGCAGGCGTTTATTTCGCATGAGACCAAATTTCTCTAAATCAAATCCTTTATCTAACGTATAAAGGTCTCCTGAGGTACGACTACTATTACTACCAATAAAGCTCTGACTTCCTGAAATATGTATTTTATAGTCGTAATTATTTCCACATTGCTTCATGGCGCTAAACATATCCATGTAAGAAAGTCCATTTACACAAAAAATAACTTCATCAATTCCGGCAGTATACAACAACTCCTTTATATTTGGCATATCAGTAAGTGCATCATCTTTATGCTCATTTATACTTATTCGCCCTTCTATTTCAGGCGCGTAGTGCACTTTATGTAATAATTCTTCAGTCTTATGATAAGTAAGTACATCAGCGGCAATTACAGCCTTCTTTGGTAATTTATCAAAAGGAATCAATTTCACAATTCCTAAACGATAAAGTAATTCATGTAGGCCCAAAAGTAATACGGTACCTACAAATCCTGTAAATATGATGATGGCTCTAGAATAGCGCAAATCTGCCTTAAGTAATCCATAATATGCAAGTATCATAATAGTGCCAATAATCATCCCCCTTGTTACCCGAAGTGGGCGATACGGTTGATCATAAGCACCATTTAAAAACATACTCATAATCCATAAGGCAATGTAAACGGGAAATGTTAGAAAGACTGAGCTTAATGGTATGGGGCGAAGATTTTTGATATGCAAAACCCAAAAATCTTTAATAAGGTATAAAGTGACGAATAATATAAGCGCATCAAACAATGGCATACGAAGCAGTTTTAATATTAAACGCATAGCCCCGCTTACTGCTCTCAGAATTACGCCTATACTTGCAAACATCAAATACCATCGAGCTTGCCCAGCTGTAAAATGTTTACGAGCAAATTTTATTAATGCTTCATTGAAAATACGCACATACGAAAAGGTCATTTTTCTAGTGCTTTCTCCTTTATAATGTATCAACTCAGCTTCAGGAAAATATATATTCTTAAATCCAGCCTTAGTTATGCGATATGAGAGGTCAACATCCTCACAGTACATAAAATAATCCTCGTCAAATGCGAAACCCAACTTTTTAATAACTGTGTTACGAACTAGCATGCAACAACCCGAAAGCACTTCCACTTGAGCTGTTTCATCCTCCCCAATATGCACTGCATAGTATTTATTAAAGTAAGGCGATTTAGCGAATAATTTATTAATACCTGTAGTTTTATAAAATGCCACAGTCAATGTGGGTAAAGATTTTTTAGAATCCGGCGCAAATTGTCCTTTACCATCCAGCAGCTTTGGCCCTAAAGCTCCGGTATCAGGATGTGCATCCATATATGCTAAGGTGCGCTTAAAAAAATCTTCGGGCATAACTGTATCCGGATTAAGAAACAGTATATACTCGCCCTTAGCCTTTGCATAAGCTAAATTGTTAGCTTTTGAAAAACCTAGGTTTTCTTTATTTTCTAATAAAACTACTTCCGGAAAATTATGTCTTATTAAATTGCAACTACCATCAGATGAATTATTATCGGCAACCAAAACCTCTACATCATAGCCCTGAGCTGCTTTAAAAACGGAATTTAAGCATACCTCTAAAAAATATTTTACATTATAATTAACTATGATAACTGATACTTTCATTGCATGTTGCTTCATTGCAGCGCTGCGAAAATAAGCCGCAAAGCCTTAATAACGAAAAAAGCTGCCCTTTCATTATGAGAGCAGCTTTTTTATTTTAGGTATTACTATTTTATAAGATAATATATATTCGTCATCCACTTACTGGAATCAGGTGTTTCATGAGGACCGGAAAGATATTCTTCTATTACCAGATTCGTTTGCATTTTTTTATTTCCCATTTGATGCATTAATGCCCCATGTGTTAAACCGAGGTTTGAATAAGCTCCGTTATGCACTGCCATAATTGCATTGCAATTTGATATTGTAAAAAAGCTTGCTCCTTTAATTGGCTTAATCGTATCCGCCACCGGAAAAACAGCTGCCAAATCAGAAATATGGCGTACAGTATCCCAAGTAAAGTATATTGCCGCTGCTGGTCCAATTATGCGTTTGCCTGCTTCTTTACCAACAATACCATATGCTTCAGTAAAGAATTTTTGCATTTCGGCCATTGGCACCGTTTTACGCATACCTACATAAGTATGTGCAGGAAATGATACTTGCTGTATAGCTACTTTAGGAAATGTTGCTGATTTGGACTCGCAATATTTTTTTATATTGGAAAGCCCTTTTTCAAAATCTCCTCCCAGCATCTTATCCAAATTCATAAATACTAACATTGCATTTGTTGGAAATCCAAAATGCATATTCATAATCCAACTTACTTTTACACCATCACTACTATCTTTTAAGGTAAACATCCCTGTAGCATTACCTTCTTGTGGTTTTAAAAAATGTAGATCCCAGCTCATTTGGCCTGGTTTTATGGCAGTTATTTTCATATTGCCTTCACCAACCTTTTTCTTATCACCTTTCCAATTAAACGCACTTCCAACTTGGCCATCAGTTCCACTATAGGTCATTACCGCATTGGTATCCATTTCATACCATGGGCTCCAATGTGTCCAATTCTTAAAATTTGTAACTTGTTCCCACACCATATCATTAGGGGAATTAATATAAATAGTACGGCTTACACTAACATCTTTGGGTTCCACAAAACTTAACACTAAAATAGCTACCACTATGAAACCAAGTACACCTAGCAGTATTCGTAGAAAGTTCTTCATAATTATCAGTTTAAGGCATAAATATATAACAAATTTTCTATTTTATATGCACGCTTTAAAATGCAATTTTAAATTAATGTTTATTTTTCACAAAGTGCTCACATAATGAATTGTACCTTTGCAAAATGAAAAATTTACGCGACCTGAGTTTACAGGAGCTGGAATCGCTGATGCAGGAAATGGGGGAACCCAAATTTAGAGCCAAACAAATATTTGAATGGATTTGGAATAAATATGCCGGAAGCATCTCAGAGATGACCAATTTATCTAAATCTCTAAGGGAAAAACTGGCCGAGCAATTTGAAATTCCGAAAGTTAAAGTGCATCACAGTCAGTTTAGTAGCGATGGCACTATAAAAAATCGCTTACAATTACACGATGGCCATTTTATAGAAAGTGTTATAATACCAACAGAACAACGTGTTACAGTTTGTGTTTCCTCTCAAGTAGGCTGTTCCCTTAGTTGCAAGTTTTGTGCAACCGGATTCATGGATAGGCGCCGTAACTTACAATATGATGAAATTGTTGATCAGGTAAGTATTGCTATTCAACAAGCCAAGGAACATTTTGGAAGAAGTTTGACCAATATTGTATTTATGGGTATGGGCGAACCATTACTAAATTACCGCCATGTACTACAAGCTATTGAAAAAATCACATCTCCCGATGGATTAGGTATGAGTCCGCGCCGTATTACTGTTTCTACCGCAGGAATAGCCAAAATGATTGAACAACTAGGCGACGATGAAGTACGATTTAAATTAGCTTTATCATTGCATGCAGCAACAGATGAGAAACGAAATATCATTATGCCTATTAATGAAACCAACGATTTGAAATCTTTGATAAATGCCCTTAATTATTTTTATAAAAAAACCGGTAACGAAATAACTTTTGAATATATTTTGTTCCGAAATTTTAATGATAGCCTAAAAGATGCAGAAGACCTGGTGAAAATTTACCGACAAGTACCTGCCGATTTAATAAACATAATTGAGTACAACCCGATTAGCGAAGGGCGATATGCAAAACCCGACGAGAAGACTGTTGAAGCCTTTATGGGTTATTTAGAGAGTAAGCGAGTAAATACTCGTTTACGACATAGCAGAGGTAAAGATATTGATGCCGCCTGCGGACAACTTGCCAATGTAAATGAAAAGAAATAAAAAAAAGCGGATAATGAATTATCCGCTTTTTAGTTAAAATATTTCTAGAAACTAATTACCATCATAGGCCCATTTCAGGTATACTGAACCCCAAGTAAATCCCCCGCCAAATGCTGCAAGTATAATATTATCTCCTTTACGCAATTTAGGTTCCCATTCCCATAGGCAAATTGGCAAGGTGCCATTGGTAGTATTGCCATAACGATCTATATTAATCATTACCTTATCCTCCGGTAACCCCATTCTATCTGCAGTTGCCGAAATAATGCGTTTATTGGCTTGATGAGGTACTAACCAAGCTACCATATCACCGGTAAGTCCATTGCGTTCCATAATTTCAGCAGATACATCAGCCATATTTTTTACGGCAAACTTAAATACCTGCTGACCTTCCTGATACACATAATGTTCTTTATTCATTACTGTTTCTATTGAAGCAGGTTTTACAGAACCACCTGCTTTTTGATGTAGGTGAACCCTTCCACTACCATCACTTCGCAATATAGTATCAATTATACCATAGCCATCAGTATCAGGTTCCAATAAAACAGCACCTGCACCATCACCAAAAATAATACAAGTAGCTCGGTCGGTATAATCTATAATGGAACTCATTTTATCACCTCCAACTACAATAACTTTTTTGCAACGACCTGATTCAATATATTGGGAACCTGTAGTTAGGGCATAAATAAAACCCGAACAAGCTGCATTAAGATCATAACTAAAAGCATTTTTCATGCCCACCTTATCCGATATAATATTAGCAGTTGCCGGAAATTGCATATCGGGTGTAGTTGTTGCACAAATCACTAAATCAATTTCCAAAGGATCAATACCTCTTTTCTTCAAAAGTAATTTTACAGCTTCCGCACCCATATCTGATGTGCCTAAACCTTCACCTTTTAAAATATGGCGTTCATTTATACCGGTTCTACTTTGTATCCATTCATTGGTAGTATCTACCATTTTTTCAAGCTCTGCATTGTTTAGTACATAATCAGGAACATAGGCACCAACCGCAGTAATTGCAGCATGAATTTTTTGCATTTATAAGTATTTAATAAACAAAAATAAAAAAAATGAACGGCTTATTGGGCTTAAACAACATAAACTTTAGTTTGTTATGTAATTAATAGTAAAACTTACTGTTATAAGGCCATTACAGTTATTACATATTCATGCCGCCACATGCACTTATTACCTGCCCGGTAACATAGTTGCTTAAATCACTAGCTAAAAACAAGGCTACATTGGCAATTTCTTCAGGTTTGCCAAAACGGGCTAATGGAATTTTTTCAAACCATTTTTCTGCACCTCCATCTTTTAGGTAATGCGTCATATCGGTTTCCACAAAGCCTGGTGCAATGGCATTACATCTAATATTTCTGCTGCCCAATTCCTGTGCAATAGATTTTGTAAAGCCAATAATTCCTGCTTTTGATGCAGCATAAGCACTTTGACCTGCATTACCCTTCATGCCTACAATAGAGCTTAAGTTAATAATACTACCTACTCTTGCCTTCATCATGGGTTTAATTACTTGCTTACTTAGGTTGTATACCGATTTTAGGTTAGCTTGCATCACGTCATCCCACTGCTCTGCTGTAAGGCGTAATAATAAATTATCTTTAGATATGCCTGCATTATTAACGCATATATCTATAGTGCCAAACTCTTTTATTACATCCGCTGCTAATTGTTCTGCAGCCTGCGTATTACCGGCATCAGAACGATAGCCTTTTGCTTTAATTCCCATATCACTTAAACGTGCTTCTAAATCACGTGCACGCTCTTCAGATGACAAATAGGTAAATGCAATATTGGCACCATTTTCAGCAAACTTTAATGCAATAGCTTCACCTATTCCTCTACTTGCACCTGTAATTAGTGCCACTTTGTTTTCTAATAACTTCATTTTGTGTATATTTTACTAGGCTAATGTAGGGTTTTCCTGCCTTTATTTAAAACTGCTTTTCTTGCTTTGAATAAAGTGCATAAAAAAAACGGCAAATTGGGTTTGCCGTTGTTATGTTGTTTAATTAAAATTTTAAATATCAATCTTGGCGTATTTAGCATTTTTCTCTATAAAGTCGCGGCGAGGAGCAACTTCTTCGCCCATAAGCATCGAAAATACATTATCTGCCTCAGCAGCACTATCAATAGTCACTTGCTTAAGTGTACGTGTAGCCGGATTCATGGTTGTATCCCATAATTGCTCGGCATTCATTTCACCCAAACCTTTATAGCGTTGAATATTTACTGCGTCTTCTTTACCACCTGCCAATTTTTGTATCCATGCCTTCCTTTGTTCTTCATTCCATGCATATGCTTGTTCTTTACCCTTTTTAACCAAATATAAAGGTGGCTGGGCCAAGTAAACACAACCTTGAACAACAAGCTCTTTCATATATCGAAAGAAGAATGTAAGAATGAGGGTTGCAATATGAGAACCATCAACATCTGCATCCGTCATAATAATTACTTTATGGTAGCGCAGTTTTGCTAGGTTTAATGCTTTGGCATCATCAGGGGTGCCCACGCTTACTCCTAAAGCAGTGAACATATTTTTTATCTCCTCATTCTCATAAATTTTATGTTCTTGTGCTTTCTCAACATTTAGAATTTTACCACGTAATGGTAAAATGGCTTGAAATGTTCTATCGCGTCCTTGTTTCGCTGTGCCACCTGCCGAATCTCCTTCCACAAGGTAAAGCTCACATTTTTCAGGATCCTTATCAGAGCAATCGGCTAGTTTACCAGGCATACCCCCACCTGTAAGAACACTCTTACGTTGCACAAGTTCTCGTGCTTTGCGTGCTGCTGCACGTGCCTGTGCGGCAAGAATAACTTTATCAATAATAAGTCTTGATTCCTTAGGATGTTCTTCTAAATAGGCTTCTAATGTGCGACTAACACAAATATCAACCACGCCCATTACTTCATTGTTTCCTAACTTAGTTTTAGTTTGACCCTCAAATTGAGGTTCCGGTACTTTAACCGAAATAATTGCACTTAAACCTTCTCGAAAATCATCACCTGTAATTTCAACTTTCGCTTTCTCAAATAATTTATTCTTATCACCATAAGCCTTAAAAACACGCGTTATTGCACGACGAAATCCTGCAACGTGCGTGCCACCTTCTATGGTATTGATATTATTTACATAAGAAAATATATGTTCGTTGTAAGAAGTATTATAGGAAAGCGCTACATCAACTGCTACATTACTTTCTTTATCATGTGTTTCAACAAAAATAGGAAATGGTAATAAGGCATCTCGTTTAGCAGTGGTATCCAACATCTGTACAAACTCAACAATACCCCCTTCACTGTAAAAGACCTCAGAAACAGGATTACCATCCTCAGTGTGATCGCGTGAATCTATTAGAGTTATTCTTATGCCCTTATTAAGATAAGATAATTCACGCAGCCTTCCTGCTAAGATGTCACGGTTATATACCGTAGTAATAAAGATTGTACCATCAGGATGAAAATGTTGCAGCGTACCTCGCTTGTCCGATACTCCAATTTCTCTTACCGGATACTGAGGAATACCTTTTGCATATTCTTGTTCAAATATCTTTCCTTCGCGAAATACGGTAGTGTGTAATTTATCACTTAGTGCATTAACACAACTTACTCCCACACCATGTAAACCACCAGAAACTTTATAAGAATCTTTATCAAATTTACCTCCGGCATGTAATACGGTCATTACTACTTCAAGTGCAGAGCGACCTTCTTTTTCATGCATACCAGTTGGTATGCCACGGCCATCATCTTCTACACTAATGCTATTATCAGGATATATGGTAACAGTAATATTCTTGCAATAACCTGCCAATGCTTCATCTATAGAGTTATCTACAACTTCATACACCAAATGATGTAAGCCTTTTATGCCAATATCACCAATATACATTGCAGGGCGTTTACGCACTGCTTCAAGACCTTCTAAAACCTGAATACTATTTGCATCATATTGGGCCGGAGCCTTCAAAACCACGTTTTCTGTGTCCATATAATTATTTGTCCGAAACAATTTTTTTTGGGTGAATTAAAAATTGCCAATATCCATAATGGCAGCATTTTTTGCCTCAATCGGACCAAAGGCAAATACTTAATTTTTTATACAAATATGTTACTAAGCAAAGATAACAAATTATAAGGCTTTTACAATAAAAAGTAAGGCCAAAAAGAGGGTGTGATACTATCAGATTAAAGGGTTTTCCACATGTAACAAAAGTTTTACACATGGGCTATTATTTGATTATATTTTAGTGTAAAACATTTATCAATTGCTAAAATTATTGCAGCAAGCAATATAATTACTGACGCACTAACTGGTAATAACCCATAGTATTTATATGTGCCAATCCTAAATTATCAGTACCTGAAAAATTATTGGCGGCAGCATTAAACGTACCAGTAACGGTACCAATAATACTATCAGCACTATTATAAAGTGTCAATACAGAAATTTTTTGAACAGAATCATAATTGGCTTTATAGGTTAGAGAAGAATCAATGGTTTGATTGGAGCTATTTAATAGTAATAGATGTGCAGTATAATCTCGATTCAAAGTGAGATTTACGTTTTGTAAATTCCATGATAATGAAGACCAAATAGAGCTATAAACACTACCATTAAAGGTATAGGCATCATTTGCAATCCAACGGGTTTGATTCGCTGAGTCCTTCATCCATATACGCCTGGAAGGATCAGGCCACTGCACTGTATTGATAAGAAATTCATAATCTTTTTCTGACGGCGAGAATGCATTGCGCAAAGTAATATTGCTCCAATACCAATTATTGTATAAAAAATCATCACTATACCAATCCACATAATATGTACTTCCTACCACAAATTTACCTACTGGTATATAAAAATATTGTTTAACGTTAATCCTACCTGATAGGTATACATTGGTTTGATTATTGTAATCACTTTGAGTAGTATAAATTTTTATATTTATCGGCTTATCAGTTAGGTTTACAAAATTATAATCAAAGCCATGCAATACATTGTCTGTATGACAAGATGCGTTTACCAACAATAAAACTAAAATAATGAACCTTACTAGCGGACGAATTGTATTCATAATGATGTAAACAATATGCAATCAAAAATATAAAATATTTTTCTATAAATAAGCATCCAATTACATATCAAATTATATATAAATTTAAAACATAAGGGCCTTGCAATAATTTTGTTGTAAATAGGACTAAAATACGGCTTATTTATTATGCGCATTAATGCTTCAAAATTGTAGATCGGAGGATAACCGCCGCCACGCTAAAATAAATGACTAAACCTGTAACATCAACCAAGGTTGCAACAAACGGAGCCGATGAAGTGGCAGGATCCAAACGGAATTTTTTAAGCACAATTGGTATCATAGAGCCGCTTAAGGTACCCCACATTACTATTCCAATAAGCGAGAAAAATACTGTTACTCCTAATAAAAACCAATGATCTCCAAAATTTTGCCACCCTAAATAATGCCATAAACTAATACGACCTAAGCCAATAGCACCAAGAATTATGCCTAAAGTAAGGCCAGACAATATTTCTCTGCGCATAACATACCACCAATCTTTTGTTGTTAGTTCTTTTAAAGCCATTGCACGTATAATTAGTGTTGCTGCTTGTGAACCACTATTACCCCCCGATGACATTACTAATGGTATAAACATGGCCAAAACTATTGCATGCTGCAATTCGTCTTGAAAATAACCCATAGCATTAGTTGTAAGCAATTCGCTAATAAATAATATAATCAGCCATACTGCACGCTTACGAATTAAAGTAACAAAATCAGTTTTCACGTATGGTAAATCCAAAGATTCCACACCACCAAACTGTTGCATTTCTTTAGTATCTTTCTCCTCAGCTATATCTATTACATCATCAATAGTTACTACACCCATTAGAACATTGTTAGAATTAGTAACAGGTAGTGCAACCCTATCGTATTCCTTAAACTTTATTATAGCATCTTCTGTACTATCCTGAATATTTAATTTAACATAGTAGTGATCCATAATCTCATCTATGGTTTTACTTGGCTTATTCAATACCAATCTTCTAATTGGTATATCATCTATAAGTTTACCATTTTCATCCACCACATATATCATATTGGCAGTTTCACTATCTACATGGTGCAGCCTAAGGTGCTCCATAGCTCTTTCAATAGTCCAATCTTTTCTTACGGCTGTAAATTCAGTATTAATCAAGCGCGCCACCGATTGTTCCGGATATCCCAATAAATCTTGTGTAGCCTTTTTATTTTTCTCGTCTAAAAAAGTCAAGAATTCAGAAATTTCTAGTCCACTTAAACTATCAAAAAACTGTAATCGATCATTTGATTCTTGCCTATTTAGGATAAAAGAAGCCCTAATTCGCGGCATATGATCAATTATTTTACGTTGAAGGGCATGATCTAGAAAGGAAAATACCTTCACCTGATTATTTTCAGGCAAAGCAATAAAAGCACGTATACTAGCTTCGTCAGGTAAGGTTTCAAAAAGTTTAGCTACTTCAGCAGGATAGTCTTCGTCTTTTGTGTACTGAAGAAGTTCACTTAAGTCACCTTCCAGAATTTTTTCTTTCAGGTCTTCGAGCATCATTATCCATAGTTTTAAATGTTTTGGAATTGGATAAGGACGAAACAAATGCATCGTTCCTGATCTGTAAAATCAGCCTTATAGAAGGCAAGCAAAGGTAGCTTAATTATTAGTTAAAAAACTACATTTTCTATATGTTTTTTAGTCAACATAACCAACCAAACTACTATTTACAGAGTTAAAACCGCTCTGGCGTTAATTTCGCTCCTATTATTAATGAATTGTTAATCAGATGCAAATCGGATGTTAACCAATTTAAAAGCAAGTGTTAAGGACAGGGAAATTTTAGTAAAATGCTCGAGGGCAAAGCATCTTTGTTACAGAAAAGTGCACAATATGCCCTTACGATAAAACTAAGAAGAGAAAAACAAAAGCCCCGATTAAGGGGCTTTTTTATATTTGTCAATATTCAATATAATTTTTAGGGGTAAAATAGGCCCAATTTAAACAATTGGCAACAGCCTAATTACTATCTTTGATGCTATTATTCTACCTGTAATGTCAATAAAATTATCTGTAAATATTAATAAAGTAGCTACCTTAAGAAATAGCCGTGGCGGCAATAATCCCAACGTTGTAACAGCAGCAAAAAATTGTCAATTATTTGGTGCAGATGGTATAACCGTTCATCCGAGACCCGATGAAAGACATATTACCTATAAAGATGTTATAGCTATTAAATCAGAAATAGTTACAGAATTTAATATTGAAGGGAATCCTAAGGAAGAGAAATTTGTTCAACTTGTATTAGATACTAAGCCTACGCAAGTAACATTAGTTCCCGATGCACCTGATCAACTAACGAGCAATCATGGATGGAACACAATAATGCATGCAAATTATTTAAGGGATATTATTTCCGTATTTAAAGATGCCGGAATTCGTGTTTCTATTTTTGTTGATCCTCTTGAAATAATGGTAGAAGGGGCAGCGCAAACCGGCACCGATAGGGTAGAATTATATACCGAGGCTTATGCTGCAAATTACCATACCAATAAGGAAGCTGCAATTGCACCCTATTTAAAAGCTTCAAAAATAGCTGCAAAATTTAATTTAGGTTTAAATGCAGGTCACGATTTAGACTTACAAAACCTTAATTTTTTTTGTAAAAATATCCCAGGCTTACAAGAAGTATCTATAGGACATGCTTTAATTTGTGATGCCTTGTACTATGGCTTTGAAAATACGATACAGTTATATAAAAGACAACTAGGGTAAGTAAAAAAAATGCCCCCAATTATTGGGGGCATAGCAATATGAATTCAAATTTATTTTAAGGATTATATACAAATTTAAAACCAATTCCATGAATAGTTTGCAACTCAGCCTTTTTAGCTTCCTTTAAGTATTTACGAACTTTTGTTATAAATACGTCCATACTTCTACCTAAAAAATAATCATCTTTTCCCCAAACACTCATCAATATTTCATCACGTTTAAGTACCCGATTAGCATTTAGGCATAAGAAACGAATTAAATCTGCTTCACGCTGAGTAAGGGTTTGATCAATTTTTGGCCCTTTCAAATGTAAATTAGTGTAGTCAAAGTCCAATTCACCTAAATCAAATGTAGTAGGTGTATTATCCTCTTTTTTCTTTGTTCTTCTTAAAAACACATCCAAACGCAACAATAATTCTTGCATGTTAAATGGCTTAGTAATGTAATCGTCAGCACCACTTTTTAAACCGGCAATTTTATCATCATCCATTGATTTTGAAGTAAGCAAAAGAATTGGAATAGATTCATTCTTCTCACGTATCTGATGCGCCAAAGACATACCATCTTTTTTGGGCAACATTACATCTAGCAGGCAAATATCAAAATTGTGTTTCATGAATTGCGCCCATCCGGATTCACCATCCGGGCAATGAACCACATCAAACTGGCTTTTGTGTAAGCTGTCTTTAATTACATAACTTAGTGTGGGATCATCTTCCACCAACAATATCTTTGCTTTGTATTCAGGCATAAACTCCCTTTTATTTGTATAGTTTGTTTAGTATTTCCTCACCTTAATGTGTTATACAGCCTCTAAAATAGTAAATATTATCAATTGTTAACGAATTTAGCAGATATTTTAATTAAAAGAATGTTAATATGTTAGCCTTTTATTCGTCCTGGGTTGGCCTGAACAAAATTACCCCAGTTAGTATTTTTACTTGATTTTATTTTTATTGGTTTGATTTCGACATTATCAGTCTTAGCCAATTTATTCTGAAAATGATGACACAAAGCAACAGCAACAGCATCCGTGGCATCCATAAATCGTACATCATCCTGAAATTTTAGAATATGTTGCAACATTTGCCAAACCTGCTCTTTAGTGGCATTTCCTCTACCTGTTACAGACTGCTTTATTTTTCGAGGTGCATATTCATGCGCATATAAGCCTTTCATCATTGCAGCAGCAATTGCTACACCTTGAGCTCTACCTAATTTAAGCATACTTTGCACATTTTTACCAAAAAAAGGAGCTTCTATAGCAATGGCATTGGGTTGATGCAAATTAATCAATGATTCAAGTTTTAAAAAAATCAACTTCAGACGTTCCGCGTGGTCTGCATGTTTTGATAACTGTAAAACACCCATCTCTACAAGTGAAATTTTATTTTTGTTTATCGCAATAAGGCCATAGCCCATTACTAAGGTTCCGGGGTCAATACCGAGAATGATTTGAGTATCTTGCAATGAAATAAAAATAATATTGACCAAAAATACCAAAATATACATAAACTATTCAGTAGCTATAATAATATCTGTACTACTTTGGTATAATATTTATTACCAAGTAAAACAGCAATTGGCACAGCAAGGCGCATGGCTGCACAATTTTTCATTTTGTTCAGTTTGGCTTTATTTAGCTTTAGCACTGATGCCTATTAATATATTTTTGGAAACCAAGAAGTGGCAGATGCTTGCAAGCACAGCTTATCCACTATCAATTGCAAAAGCATTTACATCCTATTTGTCGGGTTTAGCCATTTCTATAATTACACCCAATAGAATAGGTGAATATCCTGGAAGAATTTTGTATTTAAAGCGTAAAAATACTATTCGATTAATAAGTGCATCCATAGTAGGAATAACTGCACAACTGTTTACAGTTTCAGTTTTTGGCACAATAGCTTTGATTTATTTTAAATGGCATATCATGTTTCCATTTCATAATATAACCATAATTTTATCTATAATAATTAGTTTTTGTATTGGACTTTTTTATTTTCAATTTGAAAAATGGCTGCCACTTTTAAAGTATTTTAAATGGGCGCGCAGATATAATATTTATGCAAAACTTGTATGCAGATTTTATTATAAGGATCTTTTTAACATAGTTTTTATCTCGGCAATAAGATTTTGCATATTTACGGCACAATATTTGATTTTACTTCATTGGATGAAAGTTGATATTAACCTTTGGCAAGCGTTCTTTAGCGCCACTCTATTTTTTTGGATAATGGCTATTATACCATCAATAGCATTAACAGAGCTTGCCGAGCGGGGTCAAGTGGGTTTATATTTATTTCACCATTTTACTGCAAACACAATTGGAATTCTTGGCGCTACATTTGGTCTTTGGTTAATTAATTTAATAATACCTGCTTTTATTGGTAGTTTATTAATTTTAAGATCAAGATGGTTAAGCTGAAACTAAAAAAATGAAAAATCTAGCACTAATTAAATATAGCAGAGCCCTAATTATAAGCCTTATTTTTAGCTTTCTACCACTGCTCATATTTGCACAAAAGGAAAGTTGTACAACCACCAATTCTGCTTTTGAAACCGGCGAAAAACTAACATTTAGAGTATTTTATAATATGGGGGCTTTATGGTTAAACACCGGAGATGCCATTTTCAATGTAGAAGACGATAAGGTAAAAGGGCATAATGTTTATCATATTACGGGAGATGGAAAAACTATGAAATCGTATGACTGGATTTTTAAGGTTAGAGATAAATATGAAACTTTTATTGATAAAACCACCTTACTTCCATTAAAATTTTTAAGGCATGTAGATGAAGGTGGCTACAAAATTTATAATGATGTAAATTTTGACCATGATAAGGGCAACGCAACTTCAATGAATGGTTGTTATAAAATTCCTAAATGTACACAAGATGTACTTTCTGCAATTTATTATGCTCGTAATATAAATTATGATGATTATGAACCGGGAGATAAAATACCATTCAATTTGTTTTTAGATGACAAGAATTATGCTTTGTATATACGCTATTTAGGTAAGGAAAAAATAACTACTAAACTAGGCACTTTTAATGCCATTGTGATTCAACCACTATTAATTGAAGGTACTATCTTTAAAGGCGGCGAGAAAATGAAAATTTGGGTTAGCGACGATAAAAATCATGTACCGCTTAGGGTAAACAGCCCCATTTTAGTAGGAAGCATTAAAGTGGATCTCATGAGCTATGAAAATCTTAAAAACCCATTTTTAGGACCAATAAACAATAAGAAATCTAACGATTAGGCTATTACGATATATACTTTTTTCCTCTTCCAAAAAGATTTAATAAACTTTTTGAATCATTTTAGGGCTAATGTTTGTACATAAGCTATTATTTATTTATTTTTCAGCTTATTAGCGGTTTTCATATTCATTAAAATTGCTATTTTAGCACTTAATTCTGTTTAAGAAATGAAAAGATATTTATTGGTTATTCTTTTATTAAGTACAGTAACTACTCAAGCCCAAAAATTCGAGTATGGTTTTGGTGGAGGAATTAGTACTAACGCCCAACCAAGCGGCAATATGTATTACGTAGGCGACAAATCCACTATAAACTACGCCGGTGGTTTATGGGGCTTATACAATTCATGGACAGGTTGGCAATTAGGATTGAACCTTCATATGCTCGAATTATCAAGCACTTCAAGTACTGTATATACTGATGCCAGATATCCCACAATTACTTATGGTGGAGATGATAAAAGATTTGTATATAGTGCATATACAACTTCTTTAGTAGGAATTGTAAATAAAAAATTATTACAAGGTACCAGCGATTTATATATGGGTTTTGCTATTGGTTTTGCTTTAGCCAAAAATGATGAATATAATCGCGGCACAAATGAATCATATAAAGCACCTGATAATGGAAATGGATTAGTGGTTGGTATGCAATTCGGTTATAATTACAATTTCAACCCTCTACTTGCCCTTAATCTTGAAATCGCACCAAGGTATTACGATTTGCATTATGGTGTTACTGCTCCCCACATGAATACCACTTCAAATTTAAATTATCAAATTTGGGCGTTCCCTATGACTATTGGCTTCCGATTTCGTTTAGAAAGTGCAGATCGTGGCAATCCTTTGTACGATTATGAGCGCTATCGCCGCCATAACCAACGTTATTTTAGAAGGTTATTCTTTGCGCATCCTCATGCCGAAGGCGCTACCGAAACAAAAAGCAAACCATACTACCATTAATGTTATATAGTAAAAAACATATTAGTCCCTCATCATTTTTTGGGGGGCTTTTTTTATGCAAATAAGAGCAGCAATAATTCTTCTATGTATTTTGGCCCTATTTACATCGCCAAACTATGTATGTGCAAAAGATAGGGTAAAAAATGACACTTCATTAATTAATTTTATTGGCACCTCACAACTCAACAAATATCTAAATAAAAAAAAGTGGAATGAATTATTTCCACATCGAAACTTAAATAGACACTCTAAAATTGATGGTCAAAATGAAATGTATTCATATAACTCGTTTTTAAAAGCCGCTAAAAAATTCCCTCAATTTTTAGGCAACAAAAATGATACCATCAACAAAAGAGAACTTAGTGCTTTCTTAGCCAATATAGCGCAAGAAACAAGCGGGGGATGGGACAATGCCCCCGATAGTTATTTTACCTGGGGACTATATTTTACGGAAGAACAAAACTGCAACGAGGGCTGCCAACAGTATAGCGATACCACAAATAAAAAGTACCCTCCTTTCAATGGCTGTTCTTATCATGGCCGAGGACCAAAACAATTATCATGGAATTATAATTATGGCCAGTTTAGTGAAGCTTACTTTGGCGATAAAGACTCCCTTTTAAAGCATCCTGAATTATTAATACATGATGCAGTTTTGGCCTTTAGCTCGGCTATATGGTTCTGGATGCAAAGCCAAAAACCTAAACCTTCTTGCCATGATATAATTACTGGCAATTGGATACCTAGTCATATAGATAGCTCCTACAATAGATTACCCGGCTTTGGTGCTACAGTAAATGTAATTAATGGAGGCATAGAGTGCAATATTAATGAAGCTAAACAAACTACTTACCGCTACAACTATTATCTATTTTTTTGTAAATATTTTAATGTTGTACCCGGTCCAAACCTTAAGTGTTCTAATCAAAAACCATTTAACATTCAAAAATGAGGAAAAGGGTATTTACATTATTAACAATACTATTAATTGCAAAACAAAGTGTTGCGCACGACATAAAAAAAAACTTAAGCGAATATGTTGATACGCTTTGCAGTCCAAGCTTTTATGGCCGCGGCTATGTAAATAATGGAAATAATAAAGCAGCAGAATTTATTCTTACAACTTTAAAAGATTTAGGCTTAAAAACAAAGGTGCAAAAATATACTTTCCCCGTTAATACTTATGATGGACAGCTTATTGTTGCACTTAATGGCAAACCACTGGAAGCTGGTAAAGATTTTATTCTTGATCCCGGCAGTCCATCCTTTAATGGAGATAATTTAATTGTAACAAGTGTTGATTTATCCTCTATTAAAACTGAAGCTCAATGGGAAAAATTAAAATCAAATTTCATTCAAAGCAATACTGCCTATTTATTATTAAAATTAGATAGTATGTGCAAGTACATGCATAAAATTCCACAATTAATCGGTTCAGAATTACCCAGAGCTTTATATTTTATTCCCACACATGGCAAAATGAATTATGATGTAAGTACACATAAAATTGATGCTGATGTTATTTTTATCCAGGATAGCGCTTTACCTAAAATCATAAACAAAGCAAGCGTATTCATCGAGTCCAATTTTATTAGTGCTTATAAAAACAAAAACATCATGGCAATTTTGCCGGGAAAAATAAAAGATAGCTTTATAGTAATTACAGCACACTACGATCATTTAGGCATGATGGGCAAAGATGCATTATTTCCGGGGGCCAGCGATAATGCAAGTGGTACCGCAATGCTACTATACCTTGCATCTAATCTTAGTCAAATCCCGCTAAAATATTCTGTATTATTTATTGCCTTTAGTGGCGAAGAAGCCGGCCTAAAAGGTTCAGAATATTATGTCCAACATCCTACATATCCATTAAACAAAATACATTTCTTAATCAACTTAGATATAATGGGCGATGCATCAGATGGTGTGACAGTTGTTAATGCTACCCAAAACAAAACAGCTTTTGCACTACTAAATTCAATTAACGCCCAAGGTAATTTTCTTCCGCACATTAATAGCAGAGGTAAAGCAGCTAATAGCGACCACTATTATTTTACTGAAGCAGGGGTACCTGCCTTTTTTATTTACACGTGTGGCGGAAAGGGGTTTTACCATGACATTTACGATAAACCTTCAAGCTTAAGCTATACTAATATCGATAAACTGGCAGAGCTGCTAAAACGTTTCATTCTTGATTTAAGCAATGGCCTATAGCTGTTGATTTTAAATAATTACTTTTACACAAAATACATTCAAATGAAGAAATTAGTTTATGCTTCAGGCATCGCAATGTTCTTATTATCTTCTTGTGGCAACAATCCTACTGCAAAAGATGCACAAGATTTCATCGACGCCTATACCAAAACCTACATAAGGCTTTATACAAATGAGCAAAATGCCCAATGGCAATCTAATATTGAAATTAAAAAAGACGACACGAGCATAACAGCTGCAGCCCAAAGAGCTGACGAAGAATTGGCTTTATTTACCGGCAGCAAGGAAAATATTTTAAAGGCTACCGAATTTTTAAAGGATAAGGAACACCTTTCAACTTTGCAAGCACGACAATTAATGTATGTTTTATATAACGCAGCTAACAATCCACAAACAGCAGCCGATTTAGTTAAACAACGCATTAAAGCAGAGAATGAACAAATTCAAAAACTATATGGATTCCAATATGTTATTGGCGACACTAAGGTAAGTACTAACGATATTGATGCTATTTTGAAAACTGAAATAGATACCAATAAACGCCTATCAGCCTGGCAGGCTTCAAAAGAAGTAGGCAAAACTTTAAAAGCGGGCTTAGCTAATTTAAGAGATCTGCGCAATAAAACGGTACAAGCTTGTGGCTATCACGATTTTTTCAGTTATCAGGTATCCGATTATGGTATGAACAGTAATGAAATGATGGCAACCATGGATCAGTTTATGAATGATTTATACCCGCTTTATAGAGAACTGCACACTTGGATGCGATACGAAATGGCAAAAAAATATGCAGCGAAGGAAGTTCCCGATTATTTGCCTGCTCATTGGCTACCCAACCGCTGGGGACAAGACTGGAGTTCGGTCGTAACAGTTAAAGGCATAAATTTAGATAGTGTACTTAAGAATAAATCTGCAGAGTGGATAGTAAAGGATGGTGAAGATATGTACGTAAGCATGGGATGGCCCAAATTACCTGAAGTATTTTGGCAAAAGTCAAGCCTCTATCCTTACCCTACCGATTCATCTGTAAAAAAGAACAATCACGCATCAGCATGGCACATGGACCTAAACAATGATGTTAGAAGTTTAATGAGTGTAGAACCTAATGCAGAGTGGTTTGAAACTGTTCATCATGAATTAGGACATATTTATTACTATCTAACCTACACAAATCCTGATGTCCCACCATTATTAAGGCAAGGTGCTAATAGGGCTTATCATGAAGCAATAGGCACCATGATGGGATTGGCAGCGATGCAAAAGCCTTTTTTAGCAGGGAGAGGATTAATAGATGGAAATACAAAAACTGATAGTATACAAGCATTACTCAAAGAGGCTTTAAATTCAGTGGTATTTATTTTCTTTTCCTCAGGCACCATGAGCAATTTCGAAAAATCAATTTATGTAGATGGCTTACCTGCCGATAAGTTTAATGCAAAATGGTGGGAGCTTGCAAAAAAATATCAAGGCATAGTTCCACCATCAGTTCGCGGAGAAGAATTTTGTGATGCCGCAACTAAAACGCATATCAACGATAATCCTGCAGATTATTATAAATATGCTTGGTCCTATATATTATTATACCAATTACATAACCACATTGCTAAAAATATTTTGCACCAAGATCCTAGGGCTACCAACTATTATGGCCATAAAGAAATTGGCGATTTTATGAAAAAAATTATGCAAAGCGGCGCTTCTAAAGATTGGAAGCAGGTACTAAAAGAATCTACCGGAGATGATTTAAATGCTAAAGCCATGCTAGAATACTTCAATCCGTTACTAAATTGGTTAAAGGATCAAAATAAGGGCCGGAAATATAGTCTTCCAGAAAAAATTTAAAGCAAATAATATTTATAAATAAGCCGATCCTAATTAGGATCGGCTTATTACACATAATGTTAATTGCCTCATCTTATCAAGGTAACTTCGCCTTGGAAAGTTTGCATATATCCATCAGGCGATACAACTCTTATTAAGTAGAAATAATTACCCATATCCTGAATTACACCATTAACTGTTCCATCCCAACCTGTATTGCCTGCTTCTGCATAAACTTGTTGTCCCCACCTGTTAAATACCCTAAACTCAATAACTTTTTGGAAAGTAATACCTCCAACTCGAAACCTGTCATTCTTACCATCACTATTTGGTGTAAACGCAGATGGCACCCATATGGGCGAACGATAATTTAAATCAACATGTACCGTATCACTACTACTACAATTATTATCATCAAAGCCTATTACAACATAACTTATAGGTTCATAAACTGGTCCGGCAATCGGTGCTGACATTGACGGATTATCAATATTAAATGATGGTGACCACATATAAAATATGCCACCTGTTACATTAAGTTGCAAATTACCTCCATAAAATATAGTAGTGTCCTTAGGATAAGCATTAATAATGGGTGGCGCATAAATAGTTAAAGAATCACTTAGCGTATCAGCACAATTATATGTATCGCTTATAATTACATTATATTTGCCGCTTCGCGTTGGCATTACTATAGGTGTATTACAGGTGGTACAATTAAAAATTGCGCCGGGGTCTGTTGCCTGCCACAAATATTTCGCACCACCACTAGCCCTTAATGGCAAAGTAAATCCTAAACAAAATGCTGTATCTGCAGGTTTTAATGAAGGCGTGCGATAAGAAACAGTAACATGCAAAGTATCTCTGTGTGTACAGCCAAAATTATCAATAGTAGACACCATGTAAGTTTTAGAACTATCAAAATAAGCACGCGGATTTCCTATTGTTGAATTACTAAGGTAAATATTTGGCATCCATGTATAATTAAGATTAGCTGCTGTTCCATTTGGTGCCCTGCATACATCAAACCTTATTTTAGGCCTTAAATTTTGTGGCGCAACCATTGCAGCACCTATAGTTGTAGCATACATATTACAGCCCGATGGTGCGGTAAAGCTATATATATGATATACCGAAGGAAAGTTAGTAATTGTGTTATCAACCACATCTGCAGTATTGGTAGATACGCTATTATCATCGCAAATTTCAACCACAATATTGCTCTTACCATCCCATTTAAAAGGTGTAGTAAGGTTAAATTTATTCCAACCAATAAGAGGTATATAGGAGGCTGCAATATATACAGTTTGTACACCACTTAAAAATCCACCACCTAATTTATTAGAGGAAGTACAACCTAATTTTATCGTATAATTAGTGAATGCCGATGTTGTATTTTTTTGAATAACATGCCATGATAAAGCCCTTATTGTGCCTGGCTTCATGCCCGCAAGTAAAAGCTCTTGCGCAGTGTACAATATCTGCATACGCGATTTGCCATATGCATAAAAAGGCGAATGTTGCGAACTAAGCGTATCATCACCCACACCAGGATAATGATAAGATATATTATTACAAGGAGCTACCATACCTATACCACAATTCATAATACTATCAGGTGGAATCGCCATATTATTAGTTCTCAGGCTAATATAACCGGGCTCACAAATAACAGTATCAGGTGCAGCTTTAATCTTTCCGTCAAAACTATTAATGGTATAGCTTATGTTAGTTCCCACTGCCATAATATGCCCACAAGTATCCAGAAGGGTATTATTATCAGTACCCTTTTTAGCAGTTATTGTATAAACCCCATCTTTTTGAATCGGGGCATTAAGCATCAAAACAACAGTATCTGTGAAATAACTAGAATCACAACCAATTCCATAAGCTGCGATAACTTGAACAGCTTGTGGACCTGTAACTGCAAAATCAGAACCATTTGAAGCAATAGAATCGCATGCTACTTTTAATGAAAGTGGTAATTTTATTTCACTACATGCAGGCGTATCTACTGCAAGAAACGTTAATGGTGGCGAGGGAAGTATTGAAAAATGCAGTGTGTCTGGAACCTTTAAAGGCGTATCGCAAGCATCCAATAAAGTATTTCCATCCGTTCCAACTTGTGCACTTAATACATAATTTCCCGGTGGCAATGGAGGATTAAAATTTACTATAATCTGCGGTGTTAAACCTGTTGAGTTCGGACACCCAATTCCTATAGCAGAGCTAACAGTACCTCCGCTTACAGTAAAATCCGACCCATTTGGCGCTATAGAATTACACTGAATAGGTTTATTCATATTTACAACAACATGTGTACTTAAGTTGCAACTGGGACTAATGTTTTTGAATTTAGGTGCTACCGAATCTAAGAATACTGCAGTAGAACCTGCAAAACTAATATTTACCGGAGATGGAGCTGTTCCGGGGGGACAACCATAAGTTCCAGCATTACATATAGCAACTAAATAAACATCTCCCGCTACCGCATTAATTGCTGAAAGAAAAGCCGGACCCGCGCCAGCACTTTGGCAACAACATGCTGCAGTAGAGGTACTTAAACCTGTTAATCCACCCGGACTGTTATAAATATCATTTGCATCAGATCTCACAACTACTGCAGAAGACAAATTTTGTGGACAAGGAAGATTAGGATTTATTTTATAAACTGTCCAATCATAATCATCACAAGCATTTGTAGGCGTTAGCGTAAATTCAAAAATACCCGATGAAGTAATGGTTACTTGCCAAAATAATACGTTATAAAACCCCGGCATGCAACCCGGGTTTAAATATGAAGCATTTGCAAAAGGATTTCCCTGATAAGANCCTGCCGTAGTCATGCCGCCACCACATAATACCAATGGATTACAGGGATCCTGATTAGGTTGCGGTGAAGGTAATACTTGTGCATTTGATTGCTGAAAACAACATATCATTGCCCAAAACACAATAATTATTCCTACATGTTTCATTGAAAATAATTTATTTATACAGCTACAATAAATTCGCCCAGATTCAACTAACTATACTTTCACCTTTTTATATATGACATGTAATTTAATGAAAAAAGTTGGCTAAATAGGCGTTTTTATTTATATATTTATTATTTTCTATTAAATACTAAATTTGCGAATATTGCAATAAATTACTAACCTATCATTTCAAAACCGGTGGCACTAAAAAAATATTATAGTAAAGGAATAATTGAAGCGGGCTGTGATGAAGCCGGTAGGGGATGTTTAGCTGGTCCGGTTTATGCTGCAGCTGTAATATTACCTAATGGTTTTCATCATTCACTGCTTAATGATAGTAAGCAAATGAGCGAGAAAGACCGAGAACTCTTAAGGCCAATAATTGAAAAAGAAGCTATTGCTTGGGCTGTAGCAAATAGCGACCATGAAACAATTGACAAAATAAATATATTAAATGCCTCATTTAAGGCTATGCATAGGGCAATTGACAACTTAAAAACCCAACCAGATTTATTACTTATAGATGGACATATATTTCCTCCCTATTTGGGTATTACTCATCAATGTATTGTTAAAGGTGATGCCAAATTTACATCTATAGCTGCTGCTAGCGTACTTGCAAAAACTCATAGAGATGAATATATGTTGTCTCTTCATAAAGAATATCCACAATATGGTTGGAATGTAAACAAGGGGTATGGTACAGCCCTTCACAGAAAAAATATTGAAATTTATGGGATATCGCCCTACCACCGAAAGACTTTCGGTATCTGTAAAAGTAAAATTTAAATACTAAGTAGGTAAAATCACCTCAAAAATACAACCTGTAGGCAAATTATCCTTTATTGTAATTGTACCATTATGTTGCGTAATAATTTTTGCGGTTAAATATAATCCTAAACCTGTGCCCTTTGACTTTCGACTCTCTTCATTTCCAATTCTATAAAATTTATTAAAAACTTTGCGTTTTTCAATATCTGTAATGCCCAAACCATTGTCCATAACCTGTAACTTTATACTGCCATTACCATTGGCCAATGTTACTAAAATCGCCTTATCTGATGGTGTATATTTCACTGCGTTTTCTAATAAATTATTCAATGCCATTTGTAACATCAATCTATCCCCAATAAAAGTACAAGGTTCCAAATCCTCATCAAATGCACGGGGATATCTATTTGCATAATCATTTATGCATTCTTCAACCAATTCATATAAATCAAATTTTTCAAAACTTGGCACATATCCTCTACCCTCAATTTGCGTGGCAAAAAGTACATTATTAAATAAATCATTAAGTCTGTTCGCTTCTTTTATGCAACGCTCAACCAATTGTTTTTGTTTTTCCTCATCAAGCCTATGCCTCTCTAGGGTTTGTAAATTTAACTTCATGGCTGCAATTGGCGATTTAAGCTCATGGGTAACAGAAAGCATAAAATTATTTTGCTGACGATTTAATTTTATATTCCTACGAATAAAACTTACAACAACTGAAGCGCCAATAATTATTACTAATAAAAACGCAGACCCTTCACCTATATATTGCTTAATACGTGCGTCATATTTTTTATCCAATTCATACAAACCCTTGGTATATAATTCTGGGCTTAAATTACTATCTATTCTATTTCTTAATAATTGAATATCTTGTTGGTAAATGCGAAAATTCTGCCTTTGTAAACTAATACCCCAAAACACCAATGCCGCTATAGTATATGCAAATAGCAATAAAAACACTGTAGTTATAGTTTTCATCTTTAACTATTTATATAAAGCAAATGCATAAATGGTAAAAGCTGTATTAAAATTACTTCATTTTCTCAATCCTTATGCCTACATGCAACACTTCTGGCAAAGGATTTATACGCATATTTTGCTCCAATTTAATTTCATAAGTTCCCTTTCTTTTAAAGAATCTTTTGGTATTTAGATCTGTAAGGTTAATAGGCATATATTGTTCGTAAATTTCACCCATACCTCTACCTAACCATTTACCATTACTTTCTGCAAGCTTTATATTAACTCTGGTTTTATGAAAAGATGTATCGCCTGGCTGCTTACTGTATACCCACAAATAAATGTTAGAGTAGGCATAGGCATCCGTATGTCTTATCACAAAATAGGAACTGTAAGCTGCATTTGTATCAGTAATATCAATTTTAAAAGTAGGTTTAAAATTATAATCCCATGCATTTTGCGGTATACCCTCCTCTTTTTGAAAATAGGGCGAATTATTACAGCTGCAAAAACAAATTGCAATTAAGAGAAATAATATACTATTACGAAACATGTTAAAGCGATACAATTGTGATTTAATAAATATTATGTTATAGAATATTAAGTATTTGTTCCTTAGCTTTCTCCAATTCATCCTTCATATTTATTACTATCTGCTGTATCTCCGCATCATTGGCCTTTGAACCAAGCGTATTAATTTCACGCCCAATTTCTTGAAGAATAAAACCTAATTTTTTACCCACTGCCATTTCTTGTTTGCTAATAGTTTCATGAAAATAAATGCAATGCTGTTTTAGGCGGGTTTTTTCTTCCGAAAAATCAATACGTTCTAAATAATAAATCATTTCCTGTTCAAAACGATTGGCATCTATATTTTCCTTTGCCAAGCTTTCCTGCAACCAATTGTTTAATTTATTACGTATTTTCTCAGCCCTTAATCCTTCAAGAGGCAATACTCTTTCAAGCAAAGCTTCAATATTATTAATTCGGCTGTGCATATCCTTATATAGCGCTTCACCTTCATTTAGGCGATGCTCCATTAATTTACATGCGGCATCCTCAATGACTTTCTTAATATGTGTCCAATCTTCTTCTGGCAAAACATCTAACTCTGCTGCCACAACTTCCGGCATCCGCATAAGGGTGGATAGTATATTATCCTCTGCAATATTTAATTGTTTGGCAATTTGTTGCATCCCTTGATAATAATATGCCGCAAGCGAGGTATTTACAACCATTGGCTTTGAAGCGCCATCTTGCTTAACTGATATCGTAAGATCAAATGTACCACGCACTAACAAACTATTTAAAAGATTACGTATATCTAACTCATAAGATCTTAAAATTGGAGGCAGCTTGGTAGATAAGTCGAATTGTTTGCCATTAAGAGATTTTAGCTCTACTACTACTTGCCTACCGTTCATTTCCGATTCGGCCCTACCAAATCCCGTCATTGAATACAACATAAATACTAGTTATTTTTTAAATGCATACACTACTTTTATTTTTAGCAAAGTACACTTCATGAAATTATGGCTTTAAAAGCATGTAAAAGTAATAATTTGTTGTCTGTGCCATAATTCTATTTAAAAACTAAATAAAATCATAAAAAGGATGTTTATTTAAACAGATATTAGATAGGCAATAAGAAATAGTTATTTTTGTTTTAGGCTAAACAATTCTATGCGCATAAAATTATTTATTATTTGTTTTTTTACCACATTACATGCTTTTGCACAACAAGGCAGTGGATATTCGCGCGACGAATTGGAGCGAAGAAAACAACAAATACAAGCAGAAATTGAAGAGGCGCAACACCAATTAGATGAGACTAAAAAAAATAAAAATGCTACTATGGGCCAACTGCATGCTTTGGAAAATAAGCTTGCTGCCCGACAAAGACTAATTAATAATGTTAACGACGAAATAGATAATATAAGCAGTAATATACAAACTTCTGCAGGTGAAGTTGTTATACTACGAGAAACTCTTGAAAAATATAAAATAAGGTATGCTCAATCTATTCGCTACTCTTTTGAATCGCGCAGCTCCTTCGGTATGTTGGCTTATATGTTTTCGTCATCTAGCTTTAACGATGCGTTGCGCAGGATGCAATACTTGAAAAAATTTAGAGATTACAGAAAGCAACAAGTGGAGCAAATAAGAATTACACAAGCACAAATAGAACATAAAATTGGTATTCTTAATGCAGAGAAAGCCCAGAAAGATGAATTACTTAGCACCCAAATGCAACAAAAACAGGTGTTGCAAAAAGAAACCGACGAAACTAATCATGTTGTTCAGGAACTAAAAGGCAAAGAAAAAGAACTAGTAGGAAATATAGAAAAAAACAAAAAAATAGCCAAACGTTTAGATAAAGCTATAAGTGATATCATTCGCCGTGAAATTGAGATTGCTCGTAAAAAGGCGCAAGATGAGGCTAATAAAAAGGCAGAAGAAGATAAACGTGCAGGCATTAATACAGCAAAAAGCGGGGGTATTAAAGTAAGCAGCGGGGGTACTATTGCTAACAACACTACAAATATTACAGCTAATCCCAAAGCGACTGCAGCCGGCAGTAATTATTCATTGTCATTTACACCGGAAGTTACTGCTTTATCTAACAACTTTTTAGCAAATAAAGGTAACTTACCATGGCCTGTTGAAAAAGGTTTTATTGCTGAAAGATTTGGGAAACACCAACATGCAGTGGCGGAAAAAGTTACGGTTGATAATGAAGGTATAGAAATACAAACTTCTGCAGGCGCTACAGCTAGGGCAATTTTTGATGGTCAAGTTGTTAGCGTGTCTTATATACCCGGTATGGGACAATTAGTGGTCTTAAAGCACGGTGAATTTTTTACTGCATATTCCAGATTAGAGAATGTTGTAGTAAAAAAAGGCGATAATGTACGCCTTAAACAAGGCTTAGGTAGCGTAATGCTTAACGACGATAATATACCTATGATGCACTTTGAACTTTGGCGTGTTGGCAAAGGAGACAAAATGGCTCCTGTTGACCCTTCAGGTTGGATTGCTCCAATGCGCTAAACTTAATTTATTACATTTGGTTCAATCAATTAATACTTTACCCGTCATTTCTTTAGGAATTGGCAAACCCATATAACTTAGTATAGTTGGCGCAAGATCTCCCAATTTACCTGGTTTTAATGCCCCATTATAATCATTGCTAATTAAAAATAATGGAACAGGATTCATTGTATGAGCTGTGTTAGGAGTGCCATCTTCATTAATCATGTAATCGCTATTGCCATGATCGGCTGTTAAAAATATTGCATAACCCTTTTTTAATGCCATTGGAACAATTTCAGATACACATTTATCAACTGTCCTAACAGCTATTATAACGGCATCCCAAACTCCTGTATGACCTACCATATCTGCATTGGCAAAATTTAAACAAATAAAATCAGCAGTTTGCTGTTCTATTTCAGGCAATATAGCCTCAGTTATTTCATAGGCACTCATCTCCGGCTTCATATCATACGTTGCTACTGTTCGTGGCGAGGGAATCATAATACGCTTCTCACCAATAAATTCTTTTTCTCTGCCACCCGAAAAAAAGAAAGTTACATGAGGGTATTTCTCTGTTTCTGCTATCCTTATTTGAGTTTTACCATGCTCCTCTAATACCTCGCCTATTGTTTGTTTAAGATCCTTGTTTTCAAAAATTACATGAACATTTTTATAGGATTTGTCATATTCAGTCATAGTTACATAATGCAAATTTAATGGCACCATTAGTTGCTCCGGAAATGCTTGTTGCGTAAGGGCTTGGGTTATTTCTCGACATCTATCAGTTCTAAAATTAAAACAAAGAACTACATCACCGTCCTTAATCGTAGCCAAAGGCATATTATTTGCATCCGTAACTATTATTGGCTTTATAAATTCATCTGTAACATTGCTTTCATAACTTTGCATTATTGCTGTTAAAGGATCATTAGTTTTTGTCCCAACACCGTGTACCAAAGCATCATAGGCCAATTTCACTCTTTCCCAGCGCTTATCTCTATCCATTGCATAATAGCGGCCACAAACGGATGCTAATTTAGCGCCTGTATGTAATATATAATTTTGCAAATCTTTCAAATAGCCTAACCCGCTTTTGGGGTCAGTATCTCTACCGTCAGTAAATGCATGTATCATAACTTCTTGCACCATGTACTCTTGCGCCAAGGAGCAAAGCGCTTTAATATGATTTAAATGCGAATGAACTCCTCCATCGCTTACTAAACCAATTAAATGCAGTGTACATTTCCTTTCATTAGCTATTTTAAATGCTTGCAATAAAGTTTCATTTTGGGCCATTTCACCATTTCGTATCGCAACATTTATGCGTTCCAATTCCTGATACACAATTCTACCGGCTCCAATGTTAAGATGACCAACCTCCGAATTCCCCATTTGTCCATCAGGTAATCCCACAGCTTCGCCACAGGTTATAAGTTCAGTATTAGGATATTTTGCGTATAAAGAATTTACAAATTCAGGATGTGCATTTTTAACCGCATCAGCAGACGGAACTTTACCATGTCCCCATCCATCCATAATAATTAACATCGCTTTTTTTGACATGCTGCAAAAGTATACAATTTATATGTTACATAATATGATTTGAAGACTATACAAATTAAATAAATAAAAAATATGTAAGTTTAGTTTACTTTATTCGTATGTAAATTCACGCATAACTTTTAATATTTATAAATAAACAATATAAATACATTTCAGTATGCTAAAAAATCATTAATTTTATTTGTGGCTAAACTGCCACAAGTTATAGCAATGTTATATTTAAAAAATACAATACAATTAATTTGTTTACTTTTATTTTTGCCATTTCTAAGTAATGCG
>TBL_comb48_EPIDRAFT_1000261_pt1 | contig 41541 bp, 54 predicted proteins | sample TroBogEpilimnion_37_FD_10681 | JGI IMG/M metagenome (IMG submission 10681) | reverse complement strand
GCGAGGCATTTGCAACTTCATAAGATGCAACCTTTGTAGTAAGAACTCGCTCAAGATTATCTCCTGCTTTGCGTAGCCTTGCAATCTCAGCCCTTTCATTTTCTCGATGAAAGCGGAAGCAAGCAATCGACCACTCTGGGTCATCAATAATTGTAGAACCTGAGATGCTATTGGGGTCTGTATTCTTTAGCCGTTTAAACTCATCCTTAAGTTTCCGCAGTTCAGCAGTCTTTTCTAGCACATCCCGCTTTAGTGCCTCAATCTGTTCATCCTGCTCATCAATGGTTTCTTTTAGTCCTCTTGAGCATTTAGTGCATCCCTTTGAACAGGTGTGGATGCCGTCGTGCGGAAATTGCGGAAGGTTAATCTCCGCATTTTTGCGTAGTTTGCGTTTGGTCATGGTTGCTTAATATGGTTAAGTATCTGGGGTAAAAGTTAAACCGCCGTATGTGGCGTGTTAGTTACCGAGCGGGAACATATTGCGTCGTTCATGGCGTTTTAGTGGTGAATGTTACCGAGCGGTAAAATCATACGCTCGGCTTGCCCTCCTTGGCGGCGTTCCAGTCATCGTCCAGTTTGTTGAGATATGCCGATGAGATGCGGCTTTCGACGATGTAGTTGATGAGGAAGGCGTGGAGTTCATCCCCTGCCTTGGTCAGCCGCTTGACCTGTTCACGAAGCGTCTTGATGTCCTGCGATGCAATCAGATGCCTCGGAGTCGCAAGGGCGTTCTGCTTGGTCAACCGCTCGACCTGTGCTTGCAGTTCTTCATTCGGGATGATGGTGCGGGTGGTGAATACCGTCAGACGTTCGACCTCGGCCTTGAGGCGTTCCACGGCGGCAAGATGCGTGTGCCTCGGCATCCATTCGCCTTGGTCGTCTAGATAGGTCAATGGGTCAAATGTCAGACGCTCGACCTCGTCCTTGAGGCGGGCGTTCTCAATGCGGGTTGCTTCGCACTCACGCTTGTTATCCTCTGCCACGGAACGGAGGCGGGCGTAGTCCTCGTAGGAAACGCAATCAATCATTTCAGCCGTCCCAATTTTACCGACCTTATATCGTTTTGGTTTGCTCATAGACCTTTTACAGAATAGATAAATTTCTTTCCGACACGATGGGCTTGCCAGACCTTCCAATCATTTCCTTGGATAAATCCATAAGTCCATCCAGACCCCCACTTGCTTGTATTCAATCTGTTCTTAGCGTAATCCATGGCCTTCTTTTGGCATAGACAGCCGCCAGAGAAGCCGACAGCACCGCCATGCTTCTTGGCGTTCACCTGCTGAATCGAGTGCAAGTGTCCCATGATGAGAGCACCACCCTTTTCAGCGTAATGTATGGCGTGTTCCTCTACGGCAACCCGACTGCATCCGTAGCCATGAACGAACTTGATGTTACCAAGCGTATGAACTCCATCATCAGCGTGGTAATTATAAATCTTTTTGCAACCATTTGCCTTGAGGTGATTCCTGATGCTCTGCTTTAGGTCATAGCAGTAATCAACCATCATGCCATGCGTTGAGCCATTGATGATTTGGTCAAGTCTGTCGTCATGGTTTCCATTGAGGAAAATAGTAGGCTGGATGCGACTGATGAAATCTTTACCAGCCTTCACATCGGCTACAAGAGATTCATCCTCTTCCTTGCGTCCAGCACCCCTACGGATGGAACGGAAATCAAAATTATCGCCTAAGTGAATAATCTCGTCAGGGTCGAACCATCTGAGGAACTTATAGAATTCTTTTGCAACATCGACATCAATCATGTCTCCATGGTTGTCACCGACCGCAACAAACTTGATTAGTTTAGCCATAATTAAAGGTCAAAGTATTCCTCGATTTGATTGAATTTATGCCAATGAACCCAATACGCCATGACGAACTGTTCTTTTAGCATTTTCTTATCTGGTTCAAACGACTCAAGAGACGAAAAGAACTCAATGGTGACAGCACCATGATTACTGAATTTCATGGTATAAATAGTCTTTTGAATTCCAAAAGTGTCGATTTTGTTTTCTTTGAACACATGGACGAAACCTTCGTCTATGATGTAGAAACTAAATATCCACTCGTGAGTCAGGTTTATTTTCATTTTAAAGAACGAATATGGTCTAAATGTTCAAGGGTGCGAATCCAACGTTCATGGTCGCAATTAGCCTCAATTTTCCAATAGTTGACCCTGCGTTCAAGGATTTGATTCTCCTTCTTGAGTTTCTCGACTAACTCCTTGAGTTCCTTGATTTCGTGGTTTCCGTGTGGGGTTTCCATTTGTTCAGAGGTTTTGCGAACAGGATTGTCCAACGTTCTTTATTAATTGCAAGGCTTTTGTCTGCTTCAGCGTAAGCATCCTTGAATCTTCCGACTGTTGGAGGGAATGTCTTTACTGGCTCATTAGGGTCTGCGTGGACTCCTTTAATTTTATATATCTTTCTTGCTTTCATGTCTTTTGAAGAACTCTGCGACCACGAGTTCTCGCTCTAATTTACAATCGGAGTTCTTTGGAAGGTTCAGCATTGTAAGGTATGAGCCAAGTTGCGTGTCGTTCATTCTGGCAATCTGGCACTCGATTTCATGCTCACTGTCCGTCTTTAGCAAGGGAAACTGATAGCGATGCCTGACCTTCACGATGGACTTCCAATTCACTCCAAAACGCTTACCTGCTTGCTTTGCTGTAATACCATCAGCCAAGGCTATGCGATAAATCTCTTGGAGTTTCATGTCAGAGCATCTTTGCCTTAACCCAAGCCTGTTGCAAATGCTTAGGTGCGGATACGGCACAGGCATCTCCAGCCTCTTCAAGAGCCTTGATATGGTTCCTTGCTTCAGCCAAATCGTTGAGAATCTTTGACGGAGTGGGGCAATTAAGCCGTTCCATAAGTTCCTTCGGCTCCATCGCAAGGACTACAGCCGCACCCTTGAGCGAGTTGCTCTTTAGGTTATAGCCAGAACTCGTAGGGTTAAACCCTGCGGCTTGGTCTATGATTTCTTTTGCTCGTTCCACAGGGATTGTGAGATACTTGAGTTTCTTGTTCCTATGATTATAGGCGTGTCGTAAGTATGTGACTCCTTGCGACTTAGGCTTGTAATCAGGCATCCTTTTCGATGTCGTCGTTCTTGGCGAAATCGTTGTTGAAATCGTTGATTAGTTTCAACTTGTTGATTCGCTTCATCTTGCCGAACACGATGGGATTGTAATAGGTCTGGTTATGGATGCGTGTCTCCTTAAGGAGTCGAGCCATGCGACCATCGCTGGTTACGATGTAGTTGGAGTTCGGGAACTGCTTGTATTCTTTTGACATGGTGGTTATAGGCTAGGAATTAGAACGGAACATCATCGGTCTGAGACGGCTTGGCTTCCTCCGTTTCGCCATGAGCGACAGCCCAGAGGCGTTCGGCTTCAGCCTTAACACGGAGGTCACGAGGGCTGATTTCGGTGTTGTCGCCAAACGGCTTAGGCTTCCAGACATTAGCGAAATAGTTCAGGTCTCCGAACTTAACGCTTCGGTCAGCGGATTTCAGCGGGAGTTGAGACAGAGGGGTTCCCTTGAGGTCTCCAAAGGGAGCGACTGCTTCACCGACTGCGGCTGGCTTGCTAACGCTAGCAACTGGCTTTGCAGGAGCAACGGACGCTGTGGGCGTGGCCTTACGAGCGACAGGAGCAGTCTTGGCAATGCGGTCGGATTCCGCATCATCATCGTCAGTAGCAATTCCAGCGATGGAAGCGAGGCTATATCTACGGACATAAGAATACAGGCTACCTGCTTGCTGGCCCGACATACCTTTGTCAGCAGGAACGAGAGCGTTGCTGGCGAGCATACCTCCGTCCTCGTGGAGGATGATGTTTCGGATGCCGACAGCATCAATGTCTCCGATTGGCATTTGGATGATAGCGAGTCCATGTTTCTTGGCGAGGGGCTTGAGGGCGAGTAGGTGGGCTTCAAGGGAAGCAAACTTGCTCTTGTAGTGAGGGTTGTAATCATCTGCCTTGATGTCTTTGGCTTCAGCGACAAAGGCGATGAGTGCCTTGACAAGAGAAACCTGTTGCTCAGGGTTGTTTTCGTTCATTTTGTTGGGATTATAGGTGAAAATAGATGTGTCAGGAAACATGGGTATGTTGTGTTACAGTAGGGGGTGCTTGTCAACTTCTCTTTGCAAGATGGTGCGAATTAAATCTGACCTAGAAAGTGAAGTTTTGCTTGACACCTGATTAAGACCCCTGAGCAGTTGGCGAGGGATTCGCACAGTAAGCATGATTTCCTGACGGATATGTTTTTTTGTAGAGTTGGTTTTCATCGGATATTTCGGAGATAGTATCTGGCACGACCATAGTTGCCGTTATCAGCATTGAAGTTAATTCTGTAAGCACCTGTGAATCCTCTGTTATAGCATACATACAATTCAAGGGCCGTAGGGAGCCTATTCATTTTATTTTTGAACCTGTATTCAAGAAGTTTAAAATAAAGTTTGCATACGATTCTTGAGATATTTGGTTCGGTGGCGTATTCGCTCCATTCAATCTTTATATCGTGATTTCCGTTATCAAGCATACTCCATAAGACTGCCTCATCCCAAGCGGACTTGTGCATCTGATAAGCACCTCGTGCTTTGCCTTTATCTCCGACAGCCTTGAAATCAAAGTGCGATTCAATCATGGCTATGGAATCAAGGAACTCTTCCGTGATAGGACTTTTCTGTTCCGCTGATGCGTTCAGAGAGCCACATAGTCCAAGCAAGGTCAGTAGTTTTTTCATGTTATTGGGGAATTTCTGCACCGATTCCGACGATGCGATAGTAATCCTTGAAGCGTCTAATCATTGCAACGCCTGTCTCCTTGTCACGGCTGTCGAAGCGTTCAAGGAGCGTCTGTCCATTGAAATTCGTGCTGATGATTGTAGCCCTGCGAGCCGTGGAGCGTTCGTCAATGATGCTGAACAGGTCAGATGCCATCCGTTGTGTAAGACGCTCTTTGCCGAAATCGTCAAGGATAAGAAGTTTGGTTTCGATTAATTCGTCAATCATCTTGCTATGAGTGCGAGTGTCAAAGGATTGCTCAATCATGCCCTCCAACTTACGCATGGTAAGAAAACTGTAATTCAACTGCCTGTCTTTATTTGCCTCTGCAACCCAGAGCCTACGGACAATCTCCCAGATTCCACGAGTCTTGCCTACGCCTGTGGTTCCGTGGAGCAACAGACCTGTCTTATCCTCGACAGGAGTCCATTCAAGAGCGTCCTTAATTTTCTGATGAAGGCGGTTGATGTCGGTATCAACGAACACGGAGGGCATGGACGGAGGGAACTGCGGGTCTTGAAGTCCGTCCTGCTTGATGCGTTCGAAGTTCAGGTGGTCACGGCAAAGGTGATAGCGGACAAGTTTGTTAGAGCCATCGTTCTTGGCGAACAATGCACCCCTTCGTCCACAATGGCAAGCAAGGTCGCTCATCGTTTAACTTGATTTTCGTAAATCTCCCAGCCGTTTTCCGTGTAAGCACGAATACAGCAGTTGATGTTCTTTTCATCCCACCAAGCAAGGATGTGATAATCATCGTTCTCGATGGAGATGTTTCCATTGCTACCGCCAACGGAATCCTCGATGATGTTAACGAACTTGTTGTCAGCCCAAGAATCAAATCCAAGGCGTTTGATTTGTGCGTCCATGTGATTAGAATGTCTCGTGGTCTTTCGCAGTCAAGGGTTTTGTATTACTTTTCATTACCCCGATGGACTTCTGAGGTTCAAACAGTCCCTGCCATCCCTGCTTGATGGACTGCTGGATGCTGTAAATGGACTTGTCCTCACCCCATAGGACGAAATCCTTGAACTGCTCCCTTACGCTGGAGTCGGTAAGTTTCTTCTTAATCTCTTTGCGATAGACTACCCAAGACTTCCAAGCGTTCAAGAAACCATCTGAGCCGAACGGAGCCTTGATAATCCAAGCCTGTTCTTGGACAGGAACAGAGTCGCTTGCGACTGTATCTTTATCCTCTTTATTATCTTCTTTATTATATGGAGGAAGTTTTCTTCCTCCCCCCACGGAAGTTTTCTTCCTCCCCCTAGGAACTTTACTTCCTCCCCCCTGCACGATAGAACCTTGCAAGCCCTTTGACAGTGCGACCTGTTCGACAGTATGGATAATCCGCTTTCCAGCATCATCCACCCGCACAATGAGGCCAAGGACTTCCAACTCGCCCAATAGCACCCTGATTTGCCTGTCAGAAATGCCCAAGGTGGCACTCAGGTAGGCGTTTGAGGCATAGCACCCTTCCTCGCCGTCAAGTGAGCCTATAACGCCATACAGGAACTTTGCCGTAGGGCACAGGGAGTCCATCTGGAACACCTCCCTTGGAATCCATACGCCTGTGAACTTCAGGTTCATCTCTGGTCGCATCAGACTTCGATTTCCTGAACAACGTCAGGGTAGCCGTTCCAGATGCCATTCTTTTGACACCATGCAAAGCGACTGATAGCCGATTCAACGATTTCAGAAGGGCTGTTTTTGAGATACTTGAGTTTCTTATGCGGATTAAGGCTATAAGCCGCAAATCCATGCGGAGGCTCGTCCTCGACAGGGATGAACACGAATCGCTGAACATCAAGGCCAGAGGCTCGTGCGAGCATCTCATACATAGCCGCCTGAACCCAATAGCCCCTGTCACGAACCATTCGCTCAAAGGAATGAGGTTCCGCACTCGTGCCAGACTTCTTGAAGTCCCAGATGGTTCCGCTTCCAAAATGCCAGCCATCGAGACGACCTTTGAGGCGAACGTCTCCGAACTCCGTCACAGCGGTAGCATACAGGGCGATTTCAAGGTCTTTCTTGTAAGTTTCCTTGTAAAGATTGGTGGCTTCTCCTGTTCCAGCGAGGAAAGAGTCTCGCATACCAAAAACCTTTTGCTCCTGTTCCTCGTTAATGATAATCTCTCCAGCGTTCAAAGCATCGAACTCAGCGTTATACTTCTTTCCTTCGGTGGTGCGTCCATCGACCTTCTTCTTGACCGCATACTGAGGGGCATCGTCCAGCATCAGGCTATGGAAAGCGGAACCCATCTGCATATCAGGCGTAGGGACGAATGGAGTCTCGCAAGCATGGATGTAATGCCTTGGACTACGGATGAACTCTTTGAGGATGCTCTGGCTGAGTCCCTCCGATTTGCGGTATTCGGACTCTTGAAGTCCATAGACGATTGCGTGGTCTTTTAGGATGATGCTCATGGCGTATTGGTGTATGTATGTTGTATTACGGAAGTCAAGGGTTGATTTGTTGTTTTTTCTTAATTCTATTCAGACGAGCCTTCTTGTTACGCTTGATGCGTTTTTCGTCCTTAGTCTTGTGCGTAGGGTGGATTTCTGAGCGAGGCTCTACGAGGTGCTTAATCCAATACTCGATTACACGTTTCAAGTAATCCTGTTTAAACATACCACGCTTTGCTCGCCTGACAAGGTTGTGTATCTTGCCTTCAATGCCGTTGCAATTCTGGCACAGCACACCACGGATGCGACCTGTCTCGTGGTCATGGTCAAGGCAGGGCATGACGCTTGATAGTTCAATGTCGCATAACCAGCACTCTCTATCTTGCTCTATGGCAATTTTGTCTCGCAGGGCTGGGATGTCTTTGTTCTTGATACGCATTAGAGTTTAGTGTTTCGGTAATTGCTTGGGATGTAAGGCTTTTTAGATTGCTCATCACCCACCCCAAACAGAGCAAGTATAAATGAGATTGCCATAACAAGGCCGTATAGAGCCAGACCCCACAATGTTAGGATAATTAGTGCTTCCATAAATTGCTTGTGTATTGTTATTAAGTTATATAGTTAGGTTCAAATGGAATATAATTCAAAGCCAGACAGGATACAATCAAAGAAAAGGGGAACTGCGGTATCAAAGGAAAAGCAGGACAGCATAGAGGCTATGGTCAAGGATGGTAAGTCCATCGACTTCATCGCTGAAAAACAGAAAGTATCCCCTCTGGCTGTTGAACGAGCAATCACGGACATACAAGACTCCAAGGGGCTGGATGTGGCGGCTTGGAAGCGGGAGATAAGCCAGAACCTTGCTGGGACTGCAAATAAACTTGCAAGGCGGCTGGATGAGAACATCGACTCCTTGCCAATCGGACAGGTTGCTCTTTCGCTGGCTATCATCGTGGACAAGGTTCAGCAACTCCAAGACGCTCCTACTGTCATCGTGGAGCATAGACTTAGGGTGAGCCATGAGGACATCAATGCCATGCTTAAAGGCGAGGTTGTGGAAGTCAAAGAGGTCAAGCAATCAGACTTGACAAAGTAATACCTATTGCTCAGATGGAGCCTAAGATGCTCACTTATCGTTTCAAGAACCTTACCTTCAAGCATGAAGGGATGGACTTTCTTGGCAATGGCATCGCCCATTATGTCATAGAGGACTACGAAGAGGACGGCAAACAAGCCGCCTTTGAGGACGCAGAACTCTTTGACGCACTAGGCAAGGACGGATATGTTCTGTCAAAAGAGTGCCTTGGCTATCTTTCCGATAGCGTAGTTGCGACTCTTAATCAGGATAGCCATCTTTGCAGGGTGATTGCTTCAAGAACATTCTAACCCTTTTTCTTAGAGATAATTATGAACTCGTCTCCGTCCTTCACAAGACGGACTCGCTGGCCTTCCTTGGCAACTGTGTTATTGAACCACTTGATTGCACTAATAGGATTGCTGTTTCCATACATACCCTCATAGGTCGCCTTAGCGTTCCGTGAGACTTCAACTCGGAAGATAGACTTCTCCGTATAGGAAATCTTCTTTCCGAACATTTCAGATGTATGCGTCATGTCAGGAGAGTTGCTTGGCGTAGGCTTCACGCTCAGCGTCAGCGTAGAAGCGGAGTTCATCCTCATTGGTATAATTCTTGATAAGGACTGAATTGGTTGGAGGAAACGAAAGTATCATATGCAACTTAAAATGCCAATAAGAGGGGAACTCCTGATTTCGGCATTTATCAGCCCACTTCTTCCTATCTTCAAACAGTTCAAGCATATCCACGCTTGAAGTAAGTTGATAGCAGGTATGAGAAAAAGCCTCATAGTCTTGATTGATACCCACGCTTACAAGCATCCAGCCAGCAAAGCGAGGGTCGATTTCATGTTTAGGTTTTCTCATATGGGAAAGATTAGAAGCCGTTGGCATCATCAGATGCGAGGTATTCGCAGAGTTCGTAATTTTCGTTCAGTTCAGCGAGGACGGCATCTTGGAGGGATTGGATGTCCTGTTCGGTCATGCGGTCGTCTGTCTCAGGGTTAGATTTCTTTCCCTGTTTCTTGAATTTCCAATCCTTGATGCTTACCTTGAAAAACTCAGCGAGGCCAGAATTGATTTCATACTTTGCGTATCCCCTGATAGTGCAAACCCTATCGCCATAAGGAACATCAAAGGCGTTAAGTGGATATGTATATTCTTCGCTCATGGGATGAATGTATCAGCGGACTTCCGACATATCAAATCCTTTTTCTTCCAGCATATCGCAAACATACTGCGACAGACTGAAAGCACCATCATAGTCGAAACACTTCTTATTGAGGTCAAAGGTCAGACTTCCCTCTCCGTAGCAAGATTGGTCGTCCGAATAGATTTCCCACCAGCCACGGATGTATTTAGCGTTATCTTCACGCTTGAACACGCCTACATTACAGGTAAGCCCTCGTGTCTTTTCGGTATCAAAACCGCTTGCGGTGGTCATTCTAACGATAGCGTCAAAATGCTTGCTGAGTTCAATGTCGATTTTTCGTTCCATGGTATTATTCTTTGGTGATTAGAAACTTTTTAATTTCTTCAAGCGAGGCATACATCATATGAGAAGTGGCGGCAGTCCACTTATCGTTCTCATCATCATAGTATTGAGAAACAAGGATGGTTCGGATGCGATTGATACGCTCGTCAATATAATCAATGTCTTTGTCTGATAGGTGCATATTAGAAGTTGTTTTCAATGGCCTTTTTGACCGCCTCAAAATCCTTGGCTTTGACCGCCGTATGGACTTCCTCGTTTTCAACCGCTACGGAGGGATGGACTCCGTATTCAAGGCAAAGTGCGACAAAATCGTAGATGTTCATAGGTTTGTTGGATTTAGTGAATGTATTACAATGTAGTTAGATGTAAAGTTTATTTTTAGGTTAAGTGCATTTTATTTAAAGTGAATTGTCGGCAGGTAGATGCACCAGCAATGATTCAACGCTGTCATGGAACTTCCATGAAACTACCTGCCGACAAAGTAAAGTTATCCCAAAATGGGGATTTTACTCCCCTTGAACAGTAAAGAAAGCCGTTTCATTATCAGTCAGAAAACCCTTGCTATCCGTCAAACTAACGCAACTGCCATTATTTTGACATTCAATAAGGTATTGTCCGATTCGGTCTTTAATGACCTGATAATTCTTTTGCTTCCAATACACCTTGCGTCCCGATTGGATGCTTTCCTGTATTTCCTTTAATGTCATTTTAGAAAATGTCCGAATAATTCACAAGGAAACCGCAATTTCTTCCGAAACTTTTGATTTCCTTATGAAACTTACCGCCATTAAATCCCCTTGGAAGGGAGAGCCAATAGCGTTTTTCGTTTGTATCTTCCGTCAATGGCATATTGTGAGCAAGTCGGCAGGTTGTGCCAATCTTAAACTCAATAGCGGGAAACAACTGTCCAGCGTATCCAATCGTGATTTGCTTTTTTGTTTTCATTTTGGGATGAGAAAGAACGGAAAGTGAAAATGCCTCCAAAAACAAAAGTAGGGGTTAGTTTCTTCCCCCTACGCACTTAGGCGTTATCGGCAATAGCCTTGACAACCTTTTCCAGCGTGATTTTTACCGCTTCCGAAACTTCTTTCTTAATCTCATCTTCCGTCATAGGTGCGGGAGACGCATCATTGAACAAATCACGAACTTTTTCGTCAATGTCCAATTCTTCAATTTGTTCGTCAACAGTTTCACGAACCCTGTCATAATCACAATAATCGGAGTTACTGAGCCAATCCGAAACCTTGTAGTCAAAATCCCTTTCAAGGATATAATCATCCATATCGGGGATTTCAATTTCGTCTAATTTTTCGCTTGTTTCAGACAAATCCGTTGAAACTTGAGCAATTACTTCTCTCATTTCAGCATTTTCCTTTTTCAACGTTTCAACGGACAGGGCAAGGTTGTTTAGTCCGAGCCAATTAATAAGCCACTTTTTCATTTTGTGTTTTTGTTTTTTGGGTATTCTCTCCCGCTTGTTTGCGGGTTTAAGAAAGGCATTTCAAGGAACAATCAGGTTTTAGGGTTTCCCCTGCCTGACATGAATAACTCTAGACCCTTCACCGCTTCCGTCAAACACTTTGCAAAGGTATTTACAGGCATAAGCGAAACTAATGACGGCATTAAAAAGACTAATGCAAAGGGCATAGCAGAAAGCGTGCCAAATGTCTTTATATGCCTGTTAAAAATATGTAAATCTCTTAAATCGGTTTTAAGGTGGGGTTGTAAAGGGTCTATATCCTACCCTTCCCCACCCCTTGAAAACGCCTTGTAGGGCATTTGTGAGGGTTTGTTATAAGTTGTTGATATATAACAACTTAGCGAGCGTGTTTGCCGAGTGTAAAAGATTTGTAAATGCAATACCTATTTTATATTGTTACAAAATTGTAACATTTGACACAAGATTGTAACAATTTAGGTATAGACTATTTACAACCCTACCCCATTGTCGGAGATGCACTAAGCAACCCACCAATGAATAACGAAAAACACAACGCCCTTGAAAAAGCAATAGAAACCCTACTAACAGAAGAGGGAAGCATTTTTGACGCTTCCGCTTTGTTTGCCTATTGTGAAAACATGCATATTATGACCCCTGACTCTACCACGCTTGAAAGTGCGGAAGAGGTTTATGTTGGCGAGTTTTCTTCACGCCTTAATTTTGCTTATGAATATGCCGAAAACTTTGATTTGTTCGGCTGTCTCCCAAAATCAGGAAGAAACACGCATCCCTTGGAACTTTACTTTGATTGGGATAAGTGGGCAAATGATTTGTTTATTGGAGGGGATATTTGGGAAAACAATGGGCATTATTTCCGCAATGAATAATCTATAATTCTATAATAAAATGAGCATTGAAAAAGAAACTGTTTTTTCTGAAAAGAATATGTATAAACGCCCCTCCGATTATTTCGGAATGGATTGGTTTGGATACGCCCACTTAATCGGACGCACAAGGGACAGCGGATGTCTTGAAAACTCAAATTGGGAAACCGCTTGCGAGTGGCTTTCTAAGTGGCTGGAATGTGAGGAAAGTGGGGTAGAAATCAGGGCGTGCAACCATTGGGCGGTTGGCTGGACGGAGGAAATTATGATTAAGGAAACCGCCCCCGATGAAGCAATAGATGTTGCTTATAAAATCTTAAAGAAGATTGAGGATTACCCGATTTTGAATGAAAACCTTTATAATGAATTGGTGGACAAATACGCACAAGATACTTGGGAGTGTATGGATACTGAGGAAAGGGAGGAAGCATTGAGGAAATGCGGATATGTTGACATTGAAACTATTATACACTCTAAACACCCACCATTCGGAGGTCACGATGATGGGAAATTGTGGGAAATCCTAACCGCAGATTGTGATTTATAATTCTATAATAAAATGAGCAAAGAAGATTTTATTAAGTTTCTTATCCAATGGGCAAAGCATCATCCTAACAAGTGGCTTTCAAGCCACTTTGAAGTGAATGGGAAAAACGTTCCTATTAAGGCGTTTGGAAAATGGGTTCAAGTTGCCCATATTCCCTCCCCAATGCATGAATCGGGATATTATAAGGCAGGAACGGCGGATTGCAAAACTTATAAGAAGTATAAAGAAGAGTTGGAAATCCTTTTCAAAGGGCTTTAATATATAATTCTATAATAAAATGCGTTTCCTAACTTGGCTTGCCTTGGCTTGCATAGGCTTAACCTTGCTTGCTTCCCTGTTCAGTTTCCTTGCCTTTGCCACAAGGGGATTGGATAAGAAGCCCAAGCCCGCAGTTGTTAAAAAATTGTCAAATCGTTTTTAAAGGGGGTATGTAAAGACCCTATGCTAACCCCTTCACCGCATCATAAAAACGGCTTGTAAGGCAATTATGCAAGCCACTTGTAAGTGTCTATATATCAATGCTTTATTGCATGAGTTTTGTGAGTGTTAAAAAATTGTAAAAGCAATACATATTTAACCCTGTTACATAATTGTAACATTTGACATATAATTGTAACAATTAATTCCTTGTGCTAGGTAATGTCTTATACATATTCAATGACGCACCTACCAAACAATATGGAACACAATAAAAAAGAGTTTCTCGCGAGACTCAAAACACTAAACAAGGCAATTAAGAATTACAAAACTGATTGCCTACTCAGGAATCGCAAGCGTCCCCGCTTCCTCAATGACAAGGGTCGTGCGGAGGTTGATATCATGCGAGACGCTTTTGAGGATTTCATTTCCCACCCCGAACGCTGGACTAAATAATATGAGACTAAACAAAGCACTGTTCACCCTCACCCCTTCGCAACTCTCTCGCCTTTCCGAAAAGGTGAAAGAGATTGAGGGCAAAATTATTACCCTCGAAATTGAAAGTGAGGAAATTAACGCTGGAAAAATTGAGCGTTTGGTTGATAGGAAGGACTCATTAGAAATCGCCTTAGGGCATTATTTTGAAGGAAATGCAAATGAATACGAAATCCGCTATTTAATCGCCTCCCTCTGATACCTATTTCCAAATATCAGTAAATCAGCCCCCACACCTGGGGGCTTTTTTGTGCCATAATCAGACACCCCACAAGCCCACCCCTTCCGCTTATCCGACCCCCTCTAAATCTTGCACAATTGCCTTACAAGGCGTTTTGATTACTCAATCCATACCTACATATACCCTTGCAACATACCCACCTTAAATCGGATTCTCAGTCTCATCTCATTCTCAGTTATTCTTTAACAATCTATTTACATTTGTTAACTGACTGTAAAATAACTTTCTATCAGATTTCTAATAATAATATAATAGAATGTTAGTTAGTGGGTTATTATAATATAATTGTTATATAATTGACCCGTTTATATACCCTTTTATCATTCTATAATAAACCTGTTATTATATAATCTTTTACAATTTATTTACTATATAATATAATATAAACATTATATAATTACACAGCACCCCACAGGGGGCGGGGGGAGTCTCCCCTTGCAAATCGTGGACGACGTCGGGCGGGTCAACTCAGACACTTTTTTTATACAAAAAGACTTACGCTTGTAGCGAGCGACAGACTGCAGGTAGGATATATCCGCAGGATGTATTCAGGCAGGATGAAGCGAAGCGTCCGAGGGGGTATGGGGGAGGATAAAAGGTGTTGTGTCAAGGACAGAGAATAAATCTCAGGAAGAAGTGCTGATTCTGCTTGACGCATCTATGATTGCTCCCCCTAATAACCCCCTGTTCTTCACCCCCTCCGTCCCCCAATTCTGGGGGAAGGGATTTAATTCTTTCGTAGTTGACTTAAATAATCTCTGGGAAGATAACGAGTGAGTTCTTTGACTTGCCTTGTTAGTTCAGTGGTAGAACGATGCTTTTGTAAAGCATGTGTCGGGAGTTCAAATCTCTCACAAGGCTCCACTTGAGGGTAGGCCAACGCGGAAGGTGGCGTAGGCCGTTCGGCTCATGGTAGCCGTTCTCTGTCACACAAGGATACCTTCTCCGATATAATGGGGCGTAATTAACCCAAGGCCAAGAGGACTATTCTGATAGCAACGTCCGAGGGCCGATTAATTTGAGTGCCTGTTCGCAGGGATAATTCGATTCTATATCTAGGTTCAATACTGCTCATATCCCACTAGATGAATCGTCCTATCTGGGGCTGAAATATGCCCCACGCTCTCAACTTTAGAGGGGTGGCAGAGTGGTTTAATGCGGCAGTCTTGAAAACTGTTAGGTGTAAAAGCCTCGTGGGTTCAAATCCGACCCCCTCTGTATTTGGCATCTTGGAGTCCACAGTATCCCGAACGACACCGAAAGGTTCGCACCACTTGGGAGCGTCCAAGATGCCTCTGTTTTATTCTGGGGTAACTCAGTTGGTAGAGTGCCTGACTGTTAATCAGGTTGTCGTCAGTTCGAGCCTGACCCCTAGAGCCATTTGCGACCCTTAGTTCAACGGATAGAACACCCGCCTTCTAAGCGGGTTATCATGGTTCGATTCCATGAGGGTCGAGTTCACAGATAGTATTTCAATGGTAGAATACCTGATTTGGGTTCAGGTGGTTGCAGGTTCAAGTCCTGTCTATCTGATTTACATTGTTATTAAAGCGAACAGCGTTTGGCGTTAATAACGATTTCCTTATTAATGCGAACACCCCGATGGTGTAATGGTAGCACAAGTGATTTTGGTTCACTTTGTCGGGGTTCAAATCCCTGTCGGGGTTCTCTTTCGGGATTGTAACTCAATGGTCAGAGTAGCCGCCTTTTAAGCGGTTGGTTGTGGGTTCAAGTCCCGCCAGTCCCATCTTTAGCGGGTATGGTGAAACGGCAAACACGACTGACTTAAAATCAGTTGCCTTATGGCTTGTGGGTTCAAGTCCCGCTACCTGCGTCTTTTACGGCAATAACTCAATTGGCAGAGTGTCAGTTTTCCAAACTGGATGTTGCGGGTTCGACCCCCGCTTGCCGTATTCTTTACATGGGGGTATAACTCAGCGGTCAGAGTGGGCTGTTTATAACGGCTAAGTCGAGGGTTCAAGTCCCTCTACCCCTACCATCTGATAATAGTTGACAAGCACCGCATTAGCATAACTAATGACGTAATGAAAGAAAAAGAACTCAGCATCGCTCTTGGCTTGTCCAGAGACTTGCTGAAGGAATTCCGTGACTCTTATATCGAGCGTGATGATTGGAAGCGTATCCCATCGAACAAGCCAGAAAAACTCTGGGAGGTCGAATGGACTCCAGAAGGAGTCTTGAAACTCAGGAAAAACCTTGGTATGCTTACGCAGGAAGCCATCGCTCCCCCTGAGCATAAGCAGGGAACAGTCACCACCAAGCACAAGAACATCCGTTTCTTGGGAGTCCTCATCGAAGGCAAGGAACACAACGTCCTCTGCCGTGATAATTCCAAGTTCGGCATCGGTATGCCTGTTGATGTCCGCTGGGATGGAACTAGATGGTGCGTCACACGGCATCCCCGCTTTCAAGGAAAATACTAAAAAAAATTTTTAAACCCATGAAAAAGAAAATAAACCATGCAAAGAAATCGGTCGCTTCAAATAAAATGACCAAAATTGACCCAATGATGATGCAACGGATGCAACAGTTGCAACAGATGCAGAATACTCCATCAGAAGAACAAGGTGAAACAACAGCCGATAATGAATCTGCTGAAGGTGGTATGCCTGTTCCTAGTGGCGGTGTTCGTAAGAAAAATTATAAGGGTAAAAAATTTTAATGCCTCTTAAACAATCTGCGTCACAAAAAGCGTTCAAAACGAACATCAAGGCCGAAGTCAAGGCGGGGAAACCTGTTAAGCAAGCGGTCGCCATCGCATACTCAATCAAGCGTAAGAATTACAAGGGTAAGTCCGTTTGAACCATCTAACCCAGACGATGATGAAATCGACTGGGAAGATGATGAATGGGATATGTGCATCCCTTTTCAAGAACTGATATGGCTCTAAATCTCACGCCTCACCCTGTCCTCATATGCCCGACTAATGAGGAAATAAAAGCACTTACCGAAAAGTTAGGTGCTGATAAGGTCGCTGAGATACTTTCTCTCAGGGAAGATAAGATTCAGGCAGAAAAATTAGACCCTTATCGCCATGGGTTCGACCTTCCGCACTGGAAGGATGCCGATGAGATGCTCAAGGAAAACAACGAAGTTCTTGTCCTAGGTGGAAACAGAGCGTCAAAGACGGAATGGGCGGCAAAGCGGGTAGTCCAGACACTTATCAATAAGAAAGACGCTCGTGTATGGTGCTTGCATACCACGAACCAGTCGAGCATCCAGATGCAACAGAACGTAATCTATAAATATCTTCCGTCTGAGTTCAAGGAACTCAAGAAAAACAAGGTTCAAAATGTGCAGTATAGCCAGAAAAACGGATTCAGCGACAACACCTTTATTCTTCCGAACAAAAGCCAATGCTTCTTCATGAATTACGCCCAGAAGCGAGATGTCATCGAAGGTGGCGAAGTTGACCTCATCTGGTGCGATGAACTTGTCCCGCTGGACTGGATTGAGACGCTCAGATATCGTATCGTCACTCGCTCTGGCAAACTTATTGTCACATTTACGCCAGTCAGCGGATACAGTGCGGTCGTAAAGGAATACATCAATGGAGCGAAGTTCACGGACTTCAAGAAAGCAACCTTGCTTCCAGATACCATAAATGTTGCTGGAGCACCTCGTGGAATGATGCCATACAGGGCTAAGACTTACAACAAGCCCTCATCGGTCATCTGGTTTCACTCTGAACTCAATCCTTATTCAGATTTCAAGAACCTATCAAAGACATTGATGGGTAAAAAGCCGTATGAGATAAAGATTCGTGCATATGGATGGGCAGACAACGTAAGCGGAACCCAGATTCCACGATTCGTAAGAGATATAAATGTCGTCAAGCCTGAGCAAATCCCAGAAGAAGGCACAAATTACATGGTTTGTGACCCTGCTGGGGCAAGAAACTGGTTCATGCTCTGGATGCGGGTTGCTCCAGACGGCAAAAGATACATCTGGCGTGAGTTTCCAGACGCTTCTTATGGAGAATGGGCTATACCCTCATCTGACTCTGACGGAAAGGCTGGGACAGCCCAAAGAAATGGTTCTGGGCGTAGTCTGGCAGAATACAAAGAACTCATTTTGGACATCGAGGGAGGAAAGGAGATATGGGAACGCTATATCGACCCTCGTGCTGGAGGCACAAAGGCCGTGACTGATGAAGGAGGGTCAACGCTGATTGATATGTTGGATGATGGAGAGACTCCTATGCACTTTCAACCAGCGTCAGGTGTTCGTATCGAGCAAGGAATTGCCATGATTAACGATGGTTTTTCCTACGACATGAACCAAGAGGTCAGTCCGTTGAACTGTCCTAACCTTTATATTAGCGAAGATTGTGAAAACCTTATACACTGTATCCAAGAATGGACTGGACTTGATGGAGAAAAGGGTGCAAGCAAAGACCCAATCGACTGCTTGCGTTATTTGATGGTCATGAATCCAGAATATCAAGGTGGAGACTCAATGAGAGGCATTGGAGGGGGCGGTTACTGATGGAAATCTTTTTCCCAAGCCTCTTGTCTCGTCAGAAAGCGATGCTTTTTCTGAATGTTGGACGAAAAAAACTTGAAACTGTTGCAAAAACTTATCAAGTGAGAACTTTTACGACCAAAGGCGGTCATAAGCGGTATTTTCGGGACGATTTAATTAAATATACTAATGACAAACAAAAATAGAATTTATGATAAGAATAACGTGAATCAAGATGGCTTTGTTTTCGCAACAAACGAGCCAGATATTCGTTATCTTTACTCAGAATACAATCGTTCTACGCAAAATGGCGGCAACGTTGCCAACATCATGCAGAACGACGACATTCGACTTGCACGATGGGCTGGACAGACGATAGATGGCAAGAAACACAGTGAAAACCGAATGGAAGGAGACTCTGCGTTTCCTTTTGAGGGTGCTTCCGATGTCCGTTGCAGGATAACCGACAAGACCATCAATGAAATAGTCGCTATCCTGATGACTACCTTTGACCGCTGTAAGGTGAAGGTCAAGGGAACCGAATATAACGACTATGATTTCGCTGGTTCAGCCAACGTGCTGATGGAGTGGTTCACGCAGTCAAAGATGCGTAATGAACTCCGTAATGAGGCTGAACTTCTCGCCCAATACACACAGCAATACGGATGGTCTGGGCTTCATGTGATGTGGGAACAGGAAGAAGCCGTCCGTTATCAGGTTATCAGGATGGATGAGGTCATGCAGGTCGTTCAGGCGGCTATTGCCCAGAACCCTAATTCAGCCCTCAAAGACCTACCAGACGCTATCCAAGACCCAGCAAAGGAAGCATACGCTTGCGACCTGATTGCGATGTATATCGAGACGCTTTCTCCGAAAGAAATCAAGAAAATGGTCAAGGAACTCCGTGAGGACGGAAAAGCAAAGATTCCTGAGACATACACATCAAAGAACATCCCTTCAGTCCAAGCCCTGAAGCCTTTCGATGAGATTTCATTCCCTCCAGAAACAATCGACATTCAGAACGCTCGTGTAATCTTCAGACGCACGTTCGTCACTGAGATGGAAATCAGAAGCCAAGCCGCAAAATTAGGCTGGTCTGATGAGTTCGTCCAGCAAGCCGTTAATGTCGCTGGACTACGTTCTAATTTCCACGACCCCAATGTTCTTCCTGCCGCCACGCTGATTAATTATCAGATTAACAGGCAGATGCACATGATTGAGTTAGTGTATGCCTATACCAAGGGAATCGACGAAAATGGCTCACAGGGAATCTATTGCACCATTTTCTGCCCTCGTGCTGGCAGTGAAATCTACGCCAGCCATGAACTTCTTGGATACGCCCATAATAAGTATCCGTTCGTCATTTATCGCAGAGAGAAACTCCGTCGTCCTGTTCAGGAATCTCGTGGCATACCAGAGGTCGCCATGACAGACCAAGAGGAAATCAAAGCCCAGCATGACTCAATCAGGGATAGGACAGCGTTCACCACGATGCCTCCTATCTTGGTCAAGAAGCGTTTGACTGGTATAAATAAGATTGCACCCGGAATTCACCTTCCTGTCACATCTCCAGATGATTATCGTTTCATGCCGACTCCGACTGGAGATGCCAGCCTTGCGTTCAACTTAATCGATAGGGTTGAACTTAATCATTGTGCCTATTTTGGACTCTATCATCCGCAGGTGATGCCACAAAAAACCCAGACGACACAGCAGTTCTTCGTTAATAACTGGCTGGATGTGTGGAGCGAGGCGTTCAACATGATTTTTAGCCTGATGCTTCAATATATGGAGCCTACTGAAATCGAGGCCATCACAAACAAGCCGATTCCTCAGAACCTAAGTTCAATCAGCAATCAATACGATTTCCAACTCAAGTATGATGTGCGTGAGATGGATACCGACTTTGTGATGGAGAAACTTAAGGCTGTCATGCAGTTCGTTATGCCGCTTGATTCCGCTGGGGTTATTGACAAGTCAAAGTTGGTTCGTGCGGCAATCGAGGCTATCGACCCAGACAAGGCAAAAGACCTCATCCTTGAGACTACCAGTGCATCTCAGATGCTTTATAAGGATATACAATCCGACATCGGACTCATGATGCTTGGAAATGAAGCCCAGTATGTCGAAAATGACCCTGCGGCTCAAACCAAGTTGCAATATCTTCAGGATATCATGCAAAAGAACCCGAAGGCACAGCAGACAATGCAACAAGACCCGCATTTCAGGGCGTTGCTTGATAACTATGTCAAGAATCTCCAGATGTCGGTCAGCCAGCAACAAAACAAGCAGATTGGTAGAACTGGTGTCACCCCAGTCGGTCAACAGGCTGGTAATCAAATTCAAGGCTCTATACAGCAAGCGGAACAAGCCCAGAATCAACAGCAACAGCAACAATAATGTTACCACAGGAAATAATTCAAGGGATGTCGTTTGAGTCAGGAAATCTGACTTGGAAAGCAGTCCATATGCTCATCGACGCTTCCATCGAATCTGAGGTCGCTCAAGTCGTTTCAAGGGAAAACAAAGGCGAAGATAGGGCTTGGTATGCAGGAAGAGCCGAGGCTCTCATGTCATTCAAGGCCATTCTCATGAACACACGGAATGATATCCTGAAAGACCAAGGCAGACCGCCTGAAGGCTTTGGTTCGTGAGAAATCGGTTCTATAAGAACATACTACTTGCTTAATATAATTTCGTATAATAACTGACGGATAGTTCTGGGACTATAACACCCTGTTTAAAGGCACTTTAGACCTCATCTAATGACTACAGAAAATCAATCCGACCTTGGGACGGAATCAAACAACCCCACGCAAAACGAGCCGCTGACCACGCGATTCGATAACTCAAGACTCGCTGACATCGTTAGCAAGTCCTTCCTAAGTGGTGAGGAAGTGAAGGAAACTCCAGTTTCCGAAGAAAACACTGGAGAAGATGCCGTTCAAGCGACGGCAGAACAAGAAGAAGGTGAAGTTCATTCACAGTTGACAGAAACAGAAGCCGAACAAGAGAAGCCAGAGGACTCCGAGGAAACCGAAGAAACCAAGTCCGACGACGATGAACTTGAGAGGGGCTTGCCCAAAGGGGTTAAGAAACGCATCGACAAACTTGCGGCTAAACGCCGTGAGGCAGAGGCAGAGGTCGAAAGATTGAAGAATGAGTTGGATAGACTGTCGCAAGAGGCTACCAAGCCAGCACAGAATCCGACCAAGGACAATCCTTACGCCAACCTGTCCTCGCTTGAGGAAGTCAGCCGAGAAGTTGACCAAGCCAAGCAGATTCGCAGATGGTGCGAAATGAACCCAGATGGTGCAACAGTCGTAGGAAAAGACGGAAAGGAAGTGGATTATTCCGCTGAAGAAATCCGAAACATCAAGATTAAAGCCCTTGATGCAATCGAGGAACATCTTCCAGCCAGAGCGAAGTATCTTCAGAACTACCAGCAGGTAGAACAGATTGCTACTAAGGAATATCCATGGTGGAAAGACCGCAGTTCGTCGGAAAGACAAATTGCAGAATCTTTCATGAAGCACTTCCCAGAAATCCAGAGATTTCCCGACTACAAGATGGTGCTAGGAGACTATATCCGTGGTGTTAAGGCGAGAGAGTCAACCGCCAAGAGAACCACGACTATCGCTTCAAAGCCTCCCATCCAGCCTAAAGCAACCGCATCCCCGCAGAGACTTTCCCCAAAGGAAGTCAGCGTCAAGGAATCGCAAAAGCGTTTCGCTGTTACTGGCAACCGAGATGACCTCAGTTCAATCATCGCTAACCGATTCCTGTAATCATCCTAAAACCTATTAAATATCATGGCTAATCTCACAGAACCATCATTCACATCGGGTAAGCGAGAAGAACTCGCTGACCTCATCTCCCTCGTTGATGCTAAGGATACTCCTTTCACCTCGATGGCTAAGAAAGGCTCAAAACCCGGAAATACGCACTTCCGCTGGCAGGCCGACAGACTCCCGACCCCTAAGACAACTGGCACAATCGACGGCACAGATGTCTCTACATACGAAAACTATGTCAAGGACGGCTCAACTGTCTATCGTGCTGAACTCCAAAACACCATCCAAATCTTCCGCAGAAGCGTCCGTGTGTCTCCGCTGACACAGGATATCGCTGTGGTCGCTGGCGTTCGTGACGAACTCGCTAACAACGTCGCCAAGGGAATCCAAGCCCTCAAGCGTGACATGGAATCCACCATGTGCTCAAGCAATGGTGCTCAGCAGGACAACGGCTCAGTTCCTTACCAGACTCGTGGCCTTGGCAAATGGCTTCTCGCCTCTGGTGATGCTAATCAGGATGCCTATCTTCCTATCGACAGCAACTTCCAGACACCTACAGCCAATCGTTCTACTGTCGGAACAGCGGCTCTTACCGAAACTGTCGTGCAGAACGTCCTTACAGGCATCTACACACAGACTGGTCAGTTCCGTGATTTCGACCTCATTTGCGGCTCTGCCCTGAAGAGAGCGTTCACGAACCTCGCCTACACTTCGACATCAACTGGTTCGACAAACACTCAGTCTGCTATCCGCACCCTGAATCGTGAGTCTGACGCTTCGACCTACATCTCGTCTGTCGATGTCTTTGAAGGCGACTTCGGCAAACTCCGTCTGCACCCTTCGCACTTCCTTAACGTTGATTCCAACGGCATCGGCAATACCTTCAAGGGTTATGTCATTCCGTTCGACCTCGTTGAAGTCCGCTATGGTGGCAACGTCGCTGGTGTCACAGCCCTCCCGAACTACGGCGGTGGTGAAGCCAGACTGATTGAAGCCGTTGCTGGCCTCTGCGTCTATAACCCGCTTGGTTTCGGGACTTTCGACTTCTCTGCCTAACCTGTAAATGTCAGACTTAATTCAAAGTCTGGCAGAGGTGGTTCCTCCTGACCTTAGAAATAGGGTTAAGGAGGAACTCCTTTATGGTTGGAGAAGCCAAGAGGTCGAGGCAAAGAAGATTGCCAAACAAAGTGGTCATTTCGACCGCTTCAATGAACATAGGGCTGTCGATGGCATCGGCAGACCTATCGCTAAGATTCCGCTGTCTGCCTACCACTATTGGGGACATCGGCTTGGGTATGAGTGCTGGGAGGACGACCAATTCCTGAAGGAGTTCCTCAGAGATAACCAAGAGGTTGCTGTTCGCAATTATGCCAAAAAAACAGTAGTTAATGGTGCTGTATTCACCGCAGACGGATACCTGACAAAATGAGGACTGTTGACTTCAGCCAGATTCTTTTCAATGCCCTGCAATTCAGCGGCAACGACAGAAACAACATATCTGCTGAAACATTTGCTCAGTTCAGGGACTTTTCTCAATTCAGGCTTCGTGAGGCTTGGGAGTCATCCCAATGGCCTGATGTCACTAGGCTTGAATATTTCACAACTCAGGTTGACCCTCCGCAGTCAGGCCAGACGGCTGATTCTGTCGGTATAACATATTTCATACAGTCAGATAAGGCCAGTGAAATACTTGCCGTCTGGAATAGAAATCCGCAGGACTCAACTAGGGCCGTCGAGATAGGATACAACCTGTATGACGATGGAACGACAAAGAAGGTCATTCTGATGAGTGTAATCAAGGAGGGTTGGTATATGTATCGCCTTCCTGTTCCGCAACTCACAGGTGACCCATACGACCCTAGCGTTACTTACTATCAGGATTCTCAGATTTATTTCGATTCAGGCTCAGGAACAGGCTCGTTAACCCCTGTCCTTGGTCGTCCGCATAGCGGAAACTTTTACACCTGCTCCGTTTCATCGACCACTGCTGGGCAGAATCCCAACAACAGCCCTTCATCTTGGACTAAGATAAATATTCCTTATGTCTTTGGTGCTTATATGTCATGGGGAGCCGCCGCCAATTGGTTTGTGTCAGAAACAATGATTCAAGAGGCTACAGTCATAGAGGCTAAGGCCAAGGAAGTCCTTGAACTTGAATACGACAAGTTACTCCGTCAGCAGTCTCAGTTCGGAAGAATAAACATGAGCAGAACTTACTAATTTTATGTCAATAATTCAAACATCCTCACCTTTCCTGCGTAGTTTCACGCATCTTGATACGACTGTTGGAAATACTACCAGCACAGTTCTTGACAAGCCAGCCGTTGGTGAAAAGCGTATTCTTGTCGTTATTCAAAACAAAAGCACAACGGCTAATATTTTTGTGATTCTTAACGACACAGGCGACTCTGGCATTTTAGTTCAGCCCCTTCAACTTATCTCGATTGATAACTGGAATGGCATCGTGCGTTGCAACGCTGATACGGCTGGAACTGCCGTTCATGTCGCTTACTCGCAAGTCTGATGCTTGCTAGAACCTTCCAGTTAAAACTGGTAGGCAAATTATTGGTGGCTGTTCCTCAGAAACCGAAGAAATAATGCTTACAAGAGTTAAACATAACTACAGCGTTGGAAAGGGCTTTACGCTTACTTTTCCTTCTGGTGGTGGCATTACATTTCCTCCATATGGAACCATCCTTTATACAGAATACGGAACTGGATATGCGTTAGGTTCATTTGTTCATTCAAATTATTTAGGTTTCGACATTCCTTCTGAAACTTGTGATTTAAATTGGGTAGCAGATGGAGTTGGTGGCTCTTTTGCAGATTGGAATAATGCAACTAATGTTAAATATTATCCTTCTGGAACTGTAATTGCTGTTTCTTATAATCCATATCCAGCAAACCCTATAGAAGTTCCTACTGGTTCTGGAAATTATTATATGAGTGGAACTGATGATTCAAGTTCTGAAACTTGGGATGGTTATGGAAATATAACAATAATTTCTTCTGGCAATTTTACATATTATTCTGTAACAACTCCGATATACGACCATAATTACAATCATGAAACTGAAGTTCCTTCTGGGAGTGTTACTACTTACTGGAATGGAATATATGATATATATACTTATGTTTGGGATGGATTTGGTGGCTATGTAGATGTGTTATCATCTGTAAATAACGGGTATTTATTTGGAAATGGAATAGAAGTTTCAGAAACATTAAGATATGAGTCTGGAAATTCATATTCTGAAGTTCCTACTGATTCAATGCAATATTACCCCAATGGAATGATTTCTACTGGAAGTTATTTATGGGATGGAATGGGTGGATATTATACAGATGATAATTTTTTCCAAAGCGGTAATTATTTTGGATATGGTGTTTCTATAACATCAACTTCATCAGATGCTCAATCACAAGTTCCTAATAATGGAAATTGGTATAATAACGGACTTAGTAATAATGCAGACTATTTCTGGGATGGCAACGGAGGTTACTACGCAAATTATTATCAAAGCGGAAGTTATTATAGTGCAGGGGTCGAGGTAGATTCCAGCCTTAGAAGCAACTACTATAACCATCAAACAGAGGTTCCGACTGGCTCTAGTATGATGTATGATAACGGATACCAGTCAGCAGATACTTACTGCTGGGATGGTAGCGGCGGCTATTATGCCTCAAGCATAGCAACAAATGATTACTACACCTACGGAACATACATCACAAACGATGGAACTTGGACATATTACTGGGATGGCATGGGTGGATATTATTACTAACTAAACTTTATGACTAACATTATTACACGAAAAGAACTTATAATCGAGGCTGGATGGTCTGCCTTCGTCAATGGAACCGAATACCTTGGCATCAAGGAGTTCCCAAAGGGCGGCAAGGCTTTCACATCACTTACGATTATCACCAAGCCTACGCAGGAAGAACTGCTGGCTGAACTCACGGCTCAGGGCATCACACAAGCCCCTGCTCCTATCCCTACTCCTACACCCTCTACCCCTAAGAAATAATGATTACCCTTATCTTATTCATAATTACCTTCCTTGGCGGTGTTTATGTCGGTGCTAGATGGGCTGAATGGCTCAGAGAGTGCTTTCACGCTATCACAGGTAAGTAATGGCTAATGACTACCAGCAGGACGGAGACGTGCAGTTCGTCGGGCTTAATAGCCGCGACAATCCTGCCGCCTTGCCCAAAGGAATAGTCAATCAGTCACAGAACTTCAGATTAGACAGAGGCGTAGCAACAGTAAGAAAAGGACTACAAAGAAAAACAGCATCGGTATTGGTCGGTCAGCAGATTTATGGCTCTGGATGCTATCTTGACAGCACAGGTCAGGAAATCATAATCCTTGTCGTAACAAACGGAATATATACTTACAATCCTCAAACTGAAGCCCTGTCAGCAAAGATTAATTTCCCTAGTGGAGAGACTGTCACATCTTCCGTAGGCGTGGATGTCGTAGGTGCTATTGACAAGGTTTATATCAGCAGAGGGCATGAGAAGCGTCCGTTGGCTTGGGACTTGAACGTGACCATAACCGCTTTCCCGACAAGCGGAACAGGTAACGCTTTCCCGAATTGCATAGGTCTTTTATACTACTGCAATCGTATGCTTGCGATTGGACAAGACCACAACGAGGGATATACGGCTGTCAATCATCCACGGACAAGGGATACAGTTTGTGTCAGCAATTACCTTGATTTCAATAACTGGGACATAGCGGATGCGTTCACCTTCAACCAAGGCTCAAATGATGAGGTGGTTGCGGTGTCTCCATGGACGCTCAATGAGTTCATCGTGTTCATGCGTAACAGCATTTACTACACGAACATCGGCCTCGGAAGATACGCTTACAGCGACCCGCTTGGAACAGACTCGTTTGTAAAGACGCTTGTCAGCGACATCGGTTGCATGGCTAAACGAAGCGTCGTTCAGGCAGACGGAGGTATCATTTTCCTGTCAGATACTGGGGTTTATTTCATGTCTCCGTCTCAGGTTGGCTCCAATGAGTCAATGAGACTGCTTACTCAGGCAGAACCTCTTTCAGCACCAATCAACGATGTCATTCAGCGAATCAACAGGAATTATGCTAATCGTGCTGTTGCTTCCTATTGGAACGGACGCTATTATCTTGCCGTTCCTCTGGACGATTCGACTGCTAATAACGCTGTTCTTGTTTTTAATTTTATCCTTAAGCAGTGGGAGTCAGTAGATGTCTATCCTGCTGGATTTGATGCACTTAACTTCGTGGTCGCAAAGAAGGACAACCAGCGTCGCTTGTTTGTCATAGACAACGATGAAGGCATTTTCCTGATGGAACAACTCGATTGGGACGAATACGGAGCAGCCATTGGAACCCCAATTCTTCCGTTCTACCTTCCTGCGACAATCAGCCCATCTTCGTTCCAAAAGAACCAGATTAACGCTGTATTGAGGACAAGAAGTTATACATTTAACACTTATTCCGATAAGCGTTACACGAATTCCGAGGTCAATTACCAGTTCCAAGCGGGTAGCCATATTGAGGCGTATGCTGATATCTCTAATCAGGACTCGATTGAGCACATCGACAACTACGGCTCACCTACGGACAACGATGAAACACGCAGAACTCCTATCAGAAGATACGGAACCTCGATGCAACTGCGTTTTATAGCAGACAACCTCAGACCTTCCATTCGCTCTGCTTTCGTGTATGCTACTGTGAAGGTCAAGAACATCATTTCTAAGAAATAACATGGCACAAATACTTAAAGGACAGACATTTAACAACGGAGACCAAGTTACTGGGACGACCCTTAATCAACTCGTCGATGCGGCTACGTTGCTTACAGGTGCTATCACGGAGCAAGGCGTTTTCACAGGCCCAATTAACTCGTTAGACCTCCTTCTTATCTACGACCAAAGCACTAACTCGCTCAGAAAGTGCAATATTAATGATATCTTGAGTTCAGGTATCGCAATGACCACTCCGACAATCATCGGTTCTGTTGGTGCTGACATTACGCTTACACCTGCGTCTGGATATGCGTTCAGCGTGGTCGGCAACCAGACTATATCTGGAACGCTTGGAGTCACAGGCAATACTACCATCGGAGGAACACTTTCAGTAACAGGGTCATATAATGATATCAATCTTGGAACAGGAAAGAACGTGACGCTTTCATCTGCCCCTGTCACTTCAATGCAAGCCGCCAACAAGGGTTATGTTGATGGAACCTTGTCAGCCGCATCCAACGGATATGTAAAACTTCCGAACGGACTCATTATACAATGGGGCTTTGATTCCACTTCATTTGGAAATACAACAACCTTTCCTATAGCGTTTCCCAACAACTGCTTCAATGTCTCAGTCACATTGAACACATCAGTCAACTCAACTCAAAGCGGTGTCGCTATCTATTGTGCTATTTATTCCAAAACAACTACAGGTTTTACAACTCAAGGAATTGGCTGGAATTCTGCCTCAGTTTCTGGAAAATACTGGTTCGCAATAGGAAACTGATGCTTCTCACAGACCTCATCAGTTTTATCAAAGAAACGCACAAGAAGTTTCCTTGGGCTGATGGGGCTATTGGTCAGTATCTTAGTTGGGCTTTCAGCAAGGACTACCTGTTCGTTGAATCAGATGAAAACGGCATTTCTGGCATGATGATAGCATATCCGTTGCCAAAGGCTTATGATGGCACTAATGAATCGCTACTTCCATCAGACATTGAGTTCAATAAAAACAGCGAAAAGTGGTCTGAATTGTGCATAATGGATGCAATTTTTACCACAGTCGAATCAAGGAAACGGATAGTCGGTAAGTTCATGCAACGCTACCCGAACTGGGAAAGCCAGACAAAATGGGCTGTCAGAAAAGGCAAGGTAAAGCAACTTACCAATAAATACATAACACTTACGAAAGACTTACAAAAATGAACATATTTAACAACATTCCCAGATTTGGGTTACAAATTCCATTAGCAGGAATGGCTATTGGCGGTGCTCTTGGTGCTGGAACTGCTATTGGTGCTACAGGTGGTATGATGCTTGGCTCTGCCGCCGCAGGTGCTCTTGCTGGAGGAACAGGTGCTGGCAAGATTTCAGCCCCTGCCGCCAGAAACTACCAAGGCGAAATGCAGTCAGCACTGACAGCACAAGGGAATATACAAGGCCAACTGCTTGGGCTTCAGAATCAGTATGTTCCGTTCTATCAGCAGATGCAACAGACGGCCCTCATGGGTCAAATGGGCAATGTGAACGCCCAGTATCAGGCCGCTTTGCCTTATTCGCAGGGCTTACAAAGCCAGTATGCTCAAGGAATGGGGTCTGTGTATGGTAATGTCGGTCAAACGGCTCAGGGAGCCTATAATGCCACGATGAACCCTGCCATGGCTGGGCTTCAGAACAGCATGGCTCAGACAGTTCAGGGACAACTTAACGCTGGAACCAATCTCACCCCAGACCAAATGCAACAAGCCCAGCAGTCTGCTAGGGCGGCTATGTCGGCTAGGGGTCTTTCTGGCAATCAGGCGGCTCTTGGCGAGATGCTTAATACCTACAACATGGGTCAACAGCGTCAGCAACAGGCTCTCAGCAACGCTGGGGCTGTGTATGGTCAGGGTATGCAAAATGCTAATGCCGCTATGTCAACTTATGGAACGCCACTCATGGCTTCCATGGCTGGAATGACATCTACTGGACTTATCGGAACTGCTGGCTCTCAGAACGCAAGCCTTAACCAGAATATGCTGTTCAACCCTGAATCCCAGTATAACGCTGGCATTTATGGTGCTAATCAGTCTAATACAATGCAGACTCAACTTGCCAATCAACAGGCTCAGTCTGGCTGGCAGTCTGGTATGCTTGGAATGGCTGGCTCGCTTGGCGGGGCTATCTTGAAAAATCCTAATCTTGTTGGCGGTGGTAATCCAAACCCTTCATTTAATCCATCTACAGGAAGCCTCTGGGGGGGGGGAGGTATTCTTTAATTTATGCCATCTAATTTTGGACAATATACTGGCGGGATTGCTCCTGTTCAGGGAATCTCTGAGGCAGGTGCTCGCATCGGCCTGATGAACCAGCAGGGACTGAATAACTTCGGTCAGTCTCTCGCTGAAGGTATTCAGACATACAACGATAACAAGTCGATGAACGACTTCTTAGACCAAAAGGCTCAGGTTCTTGGTCAGCAAATCATGCAATTCCATGATATGTATGCTCAGAACCCTGAGATGAAGCCGTTTGCTGATAGTCTTATGCCGTATGCTGATACGCTTGCAAAGACTTCCTCCATGTCTCTTGCCCAGAAGAAAGGTGCTATTACAGAGGTGGAGCATGGGTTCAGCAATATCGGCCCCCAGTTACAGGCGTTCATGCAGAACAAGGACATGATGCTTCATCAGAATCTTGGAACTGCCGCTAACTTATACATAGGCAAGACAACCATGGAAGTTCCTGCCGTCGTTGATAAAGCACTAAATGCTTATGATTTTGGCAAGACTCCAGCCCAGAATCAGCAGGACTTTGCCTCTACGCTTGAAAGCATGAAGGCTCAGGGTGCTAATATCGACATCCCAGACGTTCTTAAGCGATGGGCTGATGCGGCTCCGACTCGTCTTGGTCAGGCCAAGTTCGACAAGTTCGGCAAGCCTATCAACCCAGATGTCCAGAACGCCGCTATCCAGCAACTCAAAGACCAATCGGCACTTGATACAGGAAGTTATACATCGGATGCTAACTATCTTGAAAAAGAACACGCTCTCGATGAGTCCGTTAGTTCAGATGTCGTCAGCCAGTTAAACGAACAGGCAAAGGCTGACAAGGCCGCTGTCACTGGTTTTGCTCCTAATTTCCAAGAAGGTCTAAAGAAACTTTCTGATGCGGCAAACGCTGAAAAATCAATGGCATCAAAAAATGCTTCTGAACTTGCATTGGCAGGCTCTGATATTGCGAAGAGTGTTTTATCATCAATACTTAAGAAGGTTAATGACGGAGAAACCATAACTCCATTAGATATAAAAATGGCACTTGGAAGCGAAGAGGAAGCAAGAAACCCAACAACAAAACCTATCGAATCATTCCCCTACTATGGCTCAGGTATGGCAACTCCGTTTATTGTTGGAAACCAGAAAGCACCATCAGTTCGTTCACCTGCGACAAATGTTGTGTTTAATGCACTCTCTGGAATGAACGACGACGCTAAATTGTCATCCAGTCAGGTTCTTGATTTAGTTAATAAAGTATTGCCAAAAGTTGACCAATTTAAACAGTCTGCTGATGCTATGGCTGAAAAAGCCAAGAATATTGCCGCTGGTGCTCCTATTGAACAGTCTAAATATCAAGCCCAGCAAGTCTCCATGGGCGAGGCTAATGTCGGCTCAAAGTCTGTTGAAAGCCCTTATATCGACTACGACAAGATGCGTAGGGATACCGCCAATTTCGTTGCGGCTCGCATGGGCTACAAGGATTCAAGCGGAAATCCTGTCCTTCCTGCTGGATTTGACGAGACGTTCAACAAGATGCACCCAGAGGCTTCATTGAAGGTCGTTCAGACCTCTGCGGGTCAGATGATGTGGAATGGCAAAGAATGGGTTCAAACGAAACTTCCTCAGACAATCGAGCAACAGCGTAAGGCCAATCAAGGCGTATTCGGTATTCCTACTGAAAATGGACTTGCTCCAGCCGAAAGAGTCAAAGGTTCTGGAATCGCACTGGGAGGAATCTTCACAGGTTCCGACGAGGAACTCAAAGAATTCAAGGCGAACGAAATTTCAACGGCTCAGACGATTGATGCCGCCAAGACGCTCTCTGATGTCATTGATACTCCGTTCCACTCGCTTCTGCCAACGCAAAAAGCAAGGGCTGAACTTGCGATGGCTACTCTTGCGTCTGGCTTGAAAAACACGCTGTTCTCGAACTCCAGATACACGGAATGGGAGCAGGAAATCATCAAGAAAATCAATGTTGACCCAAAGGAATTCTTAAGACTTGACAGCGGAGACAAGGTGAGACTTCTTAATATTGTGGAAAACAACAAGAAGAAACTTGCCATGCAAGCAGGTCAGAACGGACTTACGATAAGGTTCAGCGATTCAAATCCCCAAGCCGCCGTTCAGTCCGCAAGAAACCAGAGATTCGGAATAGGAGGCTAATATGGCTGACTTATACGCTTCACCAAATCCCGCTGGCTCTTACTCCGACAACAGCGGGATTGAGATGGTCACTGGCAATCAGGAATTCGACAAGTATCTTTCTGGCTTAGGAACTGAGGAAAAGCAGAAGGCTCTCGACGCATATAACGCCCCTCCGACTGGAGAGGAATTGAACAATATGCTTCAGCAGAAGAACGCTCAAGGAGAGGTCTTTGAGATGGCTCCAGACCAATACAATACTTGGAAGCAGTTCAGAAAGAACCAAGAAACCCACATCCTTAGCGGAATGGGCGAAGCCGCCATGTCTGTCCTTGGAGACTTCCAGAAGGCCGCAGGTGCTGTCGCTGACCACCCTCTTGAGGCTTTCGCCAAGGCTACGCCTTCCACAATCGAGGCTTTCGCACAAGGAACACGCAACTTGTATGGTATGCTAGCACAATCCAGCGACCCGAACTCGATACTGTTCAAGATGAAGCAAGGTCTTACCGCTGACGGCTCAGACCCGCAAGCGGAATACCAGCAGTTCCTTGATGCCCAGAAATTCAACATACATTCTGGAAACTTAGCGTCTGGCAAGGAGACGCTGATAATGGATAAGGATGTCATTGACCACGATATGACACAGGCGATGTCTTATATCGCTGACCCTACGCTGTTCATTCCTTTCGGTGAAGTCGCCTCCGCTGGCATGAGAGCCGTTGGAATGGGTGAGAAACTTGCGGCTCTTTCTGCCAGAACCTCGATGATTAAGTCTGCCATAATCGGCGGGACACTTAAGTGGGGTGTCGGTGCTCCAATCGAGTTCGCTGGGAAAGTGGTCAGAGGAACGATTGACAGGACGCTTGAAACTGCTGGTAACATCTTTGAGGGTGCTACTGGCATTTCTGCCAAGGAAGCCAATGCTACGCTCAGGGCTTCATCAATCCCAGTCACAGCCGCATCTTTCGCTGGACACAGCATCCCTGTGGCATCTGATATTTCAAAGATTTATGTCGCTGGAAGCACAGCCGCTGGCGTAGGAGAGGCTTTCAGGACGCTTGGCGACCAGATGATGAACCAGCAGTTACGCAGAGGAAATCTTTCGTTTGCGGCTCAGGCTATCATAGACACAAAAAACGCTGGAATCCCTCTTTCTGCACACGCAGAAGGAATCCTGAGAGTCCTTAACGCAGTTGACCCTGTTCTTTCTTATGGTGCTACCATCGGAGAAGGCATGGTTCATGGTGCTGTTATCGGAGGTGGACTTGGCTATCTTAGCGGAGAAGAAGAAGGCATGGCTCACGGAATGGGTGCTGGCATGGCACTTGGTGGAATCGGTGCTGGACTTGGCAAGGTTTATGCAGATGTCTCAGGTGGAACACGCTTTGAAAGAGCCGCAGTTCAGGGTCAGTTTGCACTCGATTTCTACAAGGAAAACGACCCATCCCTGTATCAATTCTGGTCTAAGGCTATAATTGATGCCAATGGAGATACTGCTAAGTTAAACGCCATCTATCAGCATATCGGTTCAATCGACACGATTGCTGGCAAATACACCGCTGATATGCACACAACGCCAGAGCAATACTCTGCGGCTATCAAGGCGATGGGATACGACCCAGAAACAGGTGCTATCATTGACCCTGCCACTGGAAAACCTCCGATTGGTGCTGACGGAAAGCCTATCGTCAGAATGGCTTCAGCCAATGAGTTCCAAGAGTCAGGTGGTTTTTGCGTCATCAATAAGGACGGAAAAGTTCACGTCGTCATAAATGGTGCTAAGGACTGGTCTGATGTCCTTCCGCACGAGTTATTCCATGCCGTCATGCGGACTACCCAGATGTATGATAAGTTCATACAGGACTGGAGTAGCCATCTGTTCGGCAAGTTCGGAACTGATGGCACTAAACTTGAGGGTGCTAAGATTGACCCAGATGAGTTCAGGGACTTCTACAAGCGTTATGTCAATGGCATAAAAGACCCTGCTGAGAAGGCCGCAAAGATGAAGATGGCTGATGTTTTCCATGAGGAATGGAAGAACGCCAATGGAGACTTCAGCCAGATGGAGAAGAATAACCCGCAAGCCTCCGCTTTCCTGAAGCAACAGTCCGAAGAGTTCGCCGCTTATTACTACACACAGTGGATTAAAGGCAAGCCTCTCGACTACCTGTTCCACGGAGGAAAACTTCCAGCGATGCGTGGTGCGATGGAGAACATCAAGAACAGATTCCTTGATTTCTGGGCTAACAAGGTCAACAAGGAGGCTCCCTCGTTTGACTTCAACGCTACGGACGCAAGCGGTAAGCGAGTCGGACTCGATGCCGCCTTCCAAGGTGGAAAAGAAGGTGGAAGCCGTGTCAGGGTTCCATCCCTCGACAGGATGCTTGAGGACTTACTTCGTATGCAGTCCCAGACAAAAGCCAGAGAAGGAGGCGTTTCTATCAGAGAAATGACCCCTGCTGGACGCTTGAACTGGATTAAGAACAACGGAGTGGATGGACTTATCCATGCCATCGACCCTGTTACTGGCGAGTTCAAGGGCATCAATAAGGCCCAGCAGGATAAATGGCGTAAGCAGAACGCTGTCGATGTCGTCAATTCGCTTAACAGGCTTCATGGAAAGAACGAAAATTCTTATTCTGGGCCGTTCACGGAAGAGCAACTTACGCACTTAGTCAATGAAGGCGTATGGACTCAGGCTTTTGCTGACCGCATCAAGTCGTTCCAAGAAGCCCTCGCAGACCCTACAAAGCAAAATGTCTTTTATCATCAATACCATGGAAAGACGCAGGAAATCTCAACAAATCCTAATGCCGCCAGACTTACAGGCGACCAAGTTCCTGTCACGGACAGAGCGACAGTCCCAGTCAAGATGGACTTGGCGTTCGGAAAAGATGGAACATTCAAGGCCAATCTTCTTTCCGTTGATAAGAAGGTTCTTGACGCAAGAATAAATGAGCAGTGGAAAAACCCTGAAGTCCAGAAACTCTGGGGTAGCAACAGGGACGACATGATACAGGATTACATCAAGTATGTGAACAATATGTCCGCTGATGAGTCTTTCAGGCAACTTTCTGCCGTGTTGCTTGAGGATGGCAGGGGAAATGGTGCTCGTATGCGTGATGTGTTTCATCAGATGACTGGCGTGGTAAAGGCAAAAGGACGCAGATACGAAAACGCTCCTATCGCTGACATAGTTCGTCCGCAGGTTTCTACAGCCCAGAATCTCAGCCTTGATTTGATGTCTCCGCTGACAGTAGATGCTAGCCATCCAAGACTTAACTTCACTGAGGACTCGTTAATTGACCACAGCAGAAACTTCCATATTTCTGACATGGACTCGGAGGACGCTCCAAATGGAAAGATTTATACACATGAACTCGGCTATAAGTTCAATATGTTCCAAGGTGGCAAGACTAAGTTATTTGACAAGGACGGCAAATTCATTGGCACATACACTGATGCCGAATCTGCTGGAAAAGCCGCAGAAAAGCATAACGCCGCATATGAAGCCAAGCGTCCAGCCGACATTGTTGAAGGAGACAAAGTTCAGCGTTCTTATGCTGGAAAGTTTAATATCATTCCAGATGATGCTAGGGCTGAAGCAAAGCAGACTGGAGACATCGCACAGACTGAATGGGGTAAGGCTTTCATCGGTGACAGCCAGTGGATTCCGCAGACTCGTGAAGAGTTCATGCTTGGAAAACTTCTTGAACTCAGACAGGGAGACCCAAAGCAGGTGGAACAGGTTTTCAAGGCTGGATATAATAAATATAACCAACTTGACCAAGCGGTAGGAGAGTTAAAGAAACAAAAACTTGCCGCTTTCAATGCAAACGACAAGGCAAAGGTTGATTCCATAACTGAAACAATCGGTAAGATTGACCAGATTCGTAGCAGATTGACGACAATTCATACAATGTATGAAGAAGCGGAGGCACTTTCTGTCGCAAACTCAGGAATTGGCTCAAAGATATTGTCAGACTTGAACAGAATCAGGCAGAACTCTCCAGCATATTATCATCTCGCAGATGGACTGTTCGGAGACTTGCATAACAGCCAATTCCAGACAGGAAAGCCGTTCACAACTGTCGCCACGCATGGAACCATCAGCATGGACTTCATCCGAGACAAGGAGTTCAAGGCTTCTGAACTAGGAACAAGGCATGGCTCGCTTGATGATAAACAAGGTGCTTTTCTTGCTGGTAGCACACGCACTTCTTATAATTACTCAGAGATTCCGACAATCAGTGGCAATAATTATGTGCAGACTCGTGAGATGTTCAGGTCTGATAATCCGCTTGTCGTCGATATGAAGCACGACGCATATGACAGCCAGATATATAATAAGTTCTTTAAGCAAGCCAAAGAAGGCAATCACGATGTCGTCGTCATACAAAATGTGAAGGATGGTGCTCCGTCAGATACTGTGTATGTGGTAATGAGTGACAAATTGCATAACATCGCCAGATTTGATGAGCATATCGGAAAGGATATAATCAGCACAGAGGATGATGCTGGACAACTTCACATCAGAGGCCCAGTCCAAGAATCAACCCCTCGTGGAGACGTGCTTACAAGCCATGATGTCGGTCTTTCTTGGCATCAGTCTGGGCAGGAAGGAGAGCAAGGCAAACGCACAACTTGGCAGAATATGTTCTATTCTCCGCTTAAGAAAGTCGTTAACAAGATTCTTGATGAGACGACAGGCAATTCTCAGTCAATCAAGGCGGCTCGTCTGCTTAACCTGATTAAGAACGCCTCTGGTGGAGATGTCGGAAGAATCCTTACTGAATCTGAGGCTATCGGACTTACTGACTTTTTAAAAGAAAAGGGTCAACAGATTATTCCCATACAGGATGTAAAGGACTTCATCGAGAAGAACGGAATAACCATCAAGACAAACAAAGATACAACAAGAGTATATGCTGACTTTGGAGACACGCAGGAATATATTTCAAAACCTTGGAATTGGCCTTATGGAAATAAGCATCTTAATTATCATACAATACTTGTTCACATAAACCCAGAACACGCTCATGGTGTTGCTGGTCACTTTAACGCAGAAAGTCCTACGGGAACAACAGGTGATACTTTAGTTCATGCTAGAGGAACGATGAGAATAGACGCTGAAGGTAAGAAAGTATTCCATGTCGAAGAAATTCAACCTCAGAACTCAAGAGCAAATGCTCTTACGGAAGAACAACTCAATTCAAATATCAAGGCAAGAGATGAACTCAAGAAAGTAAATAGAGAGTTTTTCCAAAATAAGCCAAGTGAAGATTATGAACAAAAAGCATCATTTCCGATAGTACAACAATGGACGGAAGGAACTTCAAATGAAGGTGCTTCAATTCCTCAATCATTTAAAAGAAACTTTGATGGAAAGAGCGTTTCTTTGCCAGATGCCATGCAGGATTTAAGAAAAACAATAGGAAAATATATCTCTTCTGAAAAAGATGTTAATAAATTAAGTAAAAATTCTGCTATTGATGTTATAAAGAAAAAGTTCGGATTTAGCGATGATGTTCAATTCATGTCACTTGAATGGCATATGCTTGATTATGCTAAACAATATTATGCAGACCTTTATTCTTTGGCAAAATGGGAACATGATGCTAAACTTGCATTAAAAGATAGTCATTGGATGAAAAAACTTGAGGAAGAAAACGGAGGAAAGCCTGTTTTATTAAATCCTGATAACAAACATCTTTATGAATCCGAATTAGGTTGGGCTTCAATTCCTCCGAATAATAAGCCTCTTCAGGACTTTGCCGAAACCACACGCCTTGCTCACAGGGCTATCATGCGTAAGGCTGTTGAACTCGGTGCTGATAGGGTTACATTTGTTCGTGCTCAGGACACGCACCCTGATGTTCAAATGCGTAACGCCAGAGGCGAGCGGTTATACGACAAGGCCATTCCTGAGATTGTTAATGGAGAACTCAAGAAGCATGGAACCAAACTGAAGCCAGCAAATAATGAAGATAAGATAAGTGAATACATAACTTCAGATACGCATGATGAACAAACGATGCTTTCTAAGAGTCTTGGCTATAATATCACATCCAAGATGGCTGAAGATGTCATGGAGGGTCAGCCGTTCTTCCATCAGTCTGGGCAGGAAGGTAATTGGTCTAAAGAAGTAGCGGATGCACAAAGAAACAAACCAGAAGAGGCAATGGTTAAGGCTCAATATAAGATGGGTGGTGGTGCTATGCCAATTATAATAGAACACGCTGGTGATATTCTTCATAGAACATACGAAAGAATTAATATAAATAACGGCTCTTTTGGATATAATACTGTTAAATACAAGGTTGATTTAGCATTAAAGAGATTATCTGATTATCTTATCAATAAAGATGAATTCAGAAAAGAAATTGTAAGAAGTTTTGCTTACGATAAGAACTCAATAGGGACATCAGAACAACATTTGATTGAAGTTAAAAAACTTCTCAAAGAATTCGGAGACGCTCACGCTGAACTCCCTGCATACAATGAACTTCAAAGAAGAGTAAAGACTCTCAATGTTGCACTTGGAAATCTTGACTTTGGCTCTGCTTATAGAGAGTTAAAGTTCCTAAAAATAAAGTTAATAAATGAGAAAACTTGGACTGATTTTGCAAAGGAAGGAATGACTCGTTCTCCAGACTTCCACCAGTCTGGGAAAGACGAGACTCCAGCCATCGGAAAATTCAAGGTTCCTGATAAGGTTAAGAAAGGTATTTCAGCCCTTCAGGATGCCATCTACAAGCAAGCGGATGAGGACAAGGTTCCTAAGAACATCAAGGATGGTCTTACGGCTCTCCAAGAAGCCGTCCGCAAGCAGGATGCCACAGATGAAGTCCCTGTCAAGGATATCAAGAAATCATACAAAGCCCTTAAGTCTGATATCGACTTAGAACAGATGAAGCAAGGTAGCAACGCAGAGGTCATGGCTGGACTCAAGAAACTCATGGAGTCGGCTCAGTTCGCTGACCTTGCTGACGCTCCGATTCCCAAGGCTGGAGGAACGCCACAGGCTCGTGCGGCTGGTTGGAAGGCTCTTGCTGGGGCTGTTCAGGAACAAACTATCGGCAAAACTAAGGCAAAGCCTAATGTCCGCAAAAATGCGGAGAATAAGTCTGTCCAATCTCCGCAAGCGGAACCTGCCACAACTGACGCATTAACCCAGCAACAGGCAGATAATATGCCACAAGTGGCGGCTCAGGAACAGGCTCAGGAGGCTTCAGCACAACAGCAACAGCCTCAGAGTCAGACTATCGAACAAACCCAGCCACAAGTTCAGCCAGAGGCTCCTGCTATGCCATCTGGAGGTGGCATAACACCTACCCAAAAGGCTTGGAGAGGATGGACTGTCGATAACGGCAAGAACGGCTCTCTGTGGAGCAATATGGTGGGATACACCATCATGGTTCAAGGCGACAAGTTTAAGGTGTATAACCCTTACAAGGCTATCATAGGTATTTATAACAATCTCGACCAAGCCAAGCGTAGAGTCCAACGTGAGGAACCAAGGAGATGAACCCCAATGAACCATCTTTTGCCGATATTCTGGATGAGTTCAAGCGAGGTGGCTGGATTGTCGGTTTTCTTGGAGGTGCTGGAATGTTGGCTCGACTCATACTTACGGACGAGAAGTATTCTCATTTCCGATGGTTTGGCAAGGTGGTTGCTGGCACTCTTGTCGGTATTATAACTTACTTCGCCTTATACGGCATAGATATCGCTCCCATATATAAGTCAGTAGCCTACGCTTTGTCTGGGACATTCTCTCAGGAACTGTTCGGATGGCTAAGACGCAAATTCATCAAAGAAACAAAATGAGATACTTTTTACTGACTGTTCTTGCACTCTCTGGTTGTTCTACTGTCAGCCAGCCAGCACCAATCATCTTAGAAAACAATGAAAAAGACATATACATTAAGCAAGTCGAACAAACAGTTTCTGAAAGTGCTTCCGCATTGGTTGCTGTCTCTCCGCAGATTCCTGATGGAATACCTAGGGAATTGGTTCAGAACCAAATCGACAGACTCTCAGGAATCAGCAAGCCTTCCGTGTCAACAGTTGAAGTGTTCAAGAAAATCATCTCAACAAACGACAAAGAAGCCTTGCAAGCACAAGACAAGAAAGCCGACAAAGCCGACTCTGAACTGAGCAAGTTAAAGGCTTCAGCGGAAGCCAAGGACAAGGAACTCAGCATCGAGAAGGCTATCAGGGCTGATACTGAGGCTAAACTAGAACGAGCGTCAAAAGATAAGATTCTTTGGATGCTTTCTTGCGTAGGGGCTGGCATCGGAGTCATTGGACTGCTTGTAATGGTTTTCACTCCGTTCAAGGTAAAGGGAGGTATGCTTATCGCTGGAGGCTCGCTTGCAGTCTCTTCTGCTTGGATTCTTGATAGCAAATGGTTCGGAGTAATCCTTGGAACGGCTGTTGCCATCGTCGTAGGCGATTGCCTTATAATGTTCGTTGTTTGGACTCATGATAAGTTTTTCAAGAAGCCTGAAGATAAGGTTACTTGAGTCTATAGTGAGGAATAGGGCGAGTGACCATTCCAGATTTCACCCGATACATCCGCATCTCAAGAAGATTATTCTTTAAGGCAACGCTTAGTTTTCTTGAAATGACAGGCTCAGAAAGATTCCACATCTTCTGGATTTCCCTGCGAGTATAAAAGCCCTTTTCTGGTTTCTCCGTGACAGCGTTGCCAAAGAGTTTTTCCAAGGCACGTAGGTCTTTGTCTTTCACGGCTGTTTTCCCTCCTTGGCGGCTCGCCACTCGTGCGAGGCATTTGCAACTTCATAAGATGCAACCTTTGTAGTAAGAACTCGCTCAAGATTATCTCCTGCTTTGCGTAGCCTTGCAATCTCAGCCCTTTCATTTTCTCGATGAAAGCGGAAGCAAGCAATTGACCACTCTGGGTCATCAATAATTGTAGAACCTGAGATGCTATTGGGGTCTGTATTCTTTAGCCGTTTAAACTCATCCTTAAGTTTCCGCAGTTCAGCAGTCTTTTCCAGCACATCACGCTTGAGTGCCTCAATCTGCTGATCCTGTTCCTCGATGGTGTCCCGCAGCGTGCGGGTGCATCCGGGCTTCTTGCACCCCTTGGAACAGGTGTGGATGCCGTCGTGCGGAGATTGCGGAGGGCTATTCTCCGCATTTTTGCGTAGTTTGCGTTTGGTCATAATTGCTTAGTGTGGTTAAGTATCTGGGGTGGAAGTTAAACCGCCGTAAGTGGCGTGTTAGTTACCGAGCGGGAACATATTGCGTCGTTCATGGCGTTTTAGTGGTGAATGTTACCGAGCGGTAATTTCATTTGCTCGTGTAG
>TBL_comb48_EPIDRAFT_1000256_pt1 | contig 42059 bp, 54 predicted proteins | sample TroBogEpilimnion_37_FD_10681 | JGI IMG/M metagenome (IMG submission 10681) | reverse complement strand
TAAACTTGGATACGAAATTCTAAGGGAAAGCCCGTTGCGGGAAAACCGCACGGCGGGTTTGACGTGGCGGGGGCAGGAAACGTGGCTCTTGAGTTTGAGTATGCGCGCCTGACCTCGACCCTACTGATTTATTGCTGTATGTTCACATGGCAGTTCTCCTTAACGAGCTTTTCTTTCCTAAGGCAGACCCTTTTACTGCAAGCCTACATTCTGCTTTTGCGTTTTGTTCTACCTATGTTTTAAGGCCTTTTGGAGCACTAATTTTTGGTTATATCGGCGATAATATAGGCCGTAAAGCTACTGTTATCATAACCACAACGATGATGTCTTTATCATGTATATTGATGGCAAGTCTACCGACCTATTCGCAAATAGGAATTACCGCTTCCTGGGTAGTGACTATATGTAGAATGGTACAAGGTTTATCTGCCATGGGAGAAGTAACAGGAGTAAATATATATATTACTGAGATCACTAAGCCTCCAATACAATACCCAGCTGTAACGATGACATCAATTTGTAGTGCTTTAGGAGGAGTCTTTGCTTTAGCTGTGGCTACGTTTGTTACATCTTTTAATTTTAACTGGCGTATCGCTTTTGGGATTGGTGCAGTAGTAGCAATTGTGGGAGCAGTTGCTAGAACGAGGCTTAGGGAAACTCCTGATTTTGCAGACGCAAAACGTAGGGTGAAAAAGGCTTTAGCACAAATTAAACGAGATCCAAAAATTTTAAAGGAAAATGTTATATGGACTGAAAAGGTAAATAAGAAAACAGCTCTTTCACTATTTTTTATAGAATGCTCATGGCCGGTATGCTTTTACCTTGCATATATGTATTGCGGAAACATCCTTAAAAATTTATTCCATTTTACTCCAGAACAAGTAATTCACCAAAATTTTATTGTATCACTAATCCAGCTGTTTGCTTGGGTAATATTATCATATTTAAGTTATAAAATATATCCTTTAAAAATTGTAAGAGTAAGGTTAGTAATATTTACAATATTTATCCTATTCTGCCCATATTTTCTTGATAACATCCAATCTTCTTTCCAAATGTTGCTGATTCAGTCAGTTATCGCTGTATTTGGATATATGGGAACGCCTGCTATGCCAATTTTTTACAAGCGCTTTCCAGTTTTTAAACGCTTTACTTATACAACATTTGCATATGCATTATCGCGTGCCTTTGTATACATAGTTACTGCATTTGGACTGGCGTATTGTTCAGAATATTTAGGTAATTGGGGAATTTTAGTTATTGTAGTCCCGACGGCAATTTTATTTATTTACGGTTTAAGCCATTTTGAGAAATTAGAGAAAGAAGATTTTAATCGCTTCCAAAAGGGAGAGGATCATCTTCGTCAAGCAAGTTAGGGTGTATATATTTAGAACATAACTGAATGATTTCTTTTTCCGCATTGCTAATATTAAGGTATACCGCAAGGACTAAAAAAGTACTTATAGTTTCTTCTAATATTTTATGGATCTTCTCTGGAGATTTAACGCTGATAGTCTGTATATTGTGCAATCTATCAAATAGTTTAACTAAAAGAAGGTCATATTTCTTTTGTAACCACAAAGATTTGACCATCTCTGCTGAGCTAATTTTATTACCGCCCTCTTTAATTCGGCTAAGGTCAACGACTTGGTTTGCTACTAATGGACTAAATTCAGTCTGAATCACCTCAAAGGTAAGATCAGTATCTTCTATGGTATCATGTAATATACTTGTTACAAGTATATCTGTTCTAAATAAATAATCAGAAACCATGTAGGCTACTTCAAGTGGATGGGAATAATATGGTTCTCCTGTCTCACGCTTCTGTGCCCCATGATATTTTTTAGCGTAATAGATTGCCTTTTTAACCTCTAATACGTTAATTTTCTTTTTGGCTTTTTCGTTTAACGCAACAAGTTTTATAATTAACCTATCAGAATAGGAGCAATTTTCGTAACTTGTAACCCAGGGATTCTTTTTTTCTATTGAGCTTACCTTTATCTGTTTATCTTTATACTACTACAAATAATATGTTCGGTATATACAGCGAATTTTTTAACTACCAAGATATGTTTAATTTGGTGAAATTTTACCATTAGAGAAATAAAGTCAATGACATAAGCTTTTATTATAATCTATTGCTTCTGACTTAATCCCTACACAATCAAGTATCGAATGAAATATGCTGCTTTGATCTACCTTAATTCCGGTTTTTTTACTAGCATTAAGAAATTTATCGAGATTGGTTTTTTTAGCTAAAAACTTTTTAGATGCCCAAATTATCAAAGGTATATGTTTTTGCTCTATCGGAGCTAATTCGAAAGGATATGAATGAGCATATATTCCGTTTTCTCCTAAAGATTCGCCGTGGTCAGAAATATATATAAGAATTGAATTAGTTTCTCCCAATATTTCGATCAATTCTGATAAAAAATAATCAGTGTAAACTATTGTGTTATCATAAGAATTACCTAATTTTTCTGCATCTAAACACTCATTTGTGGAATAGTAGAGTTCGTTATTTATACATGTAGGATTAAAAACCTTAAATTCATTTGGGTATCTTAGATCATATAATCTATGACTACCTATTGTATGAAGAACGACCATATTAGATTTATTTTTATTTTTTACTAATATATCCTGAACGAAAGGTATCAAGTCGGTATCGTAATTGTTACCAGTATTGGAAATTCTTATATCATCACTGAATAGGTTTTCAGAAGCTTCTGCAGCAATTAAATTAATTAATTTATATCTGGTGCCTTGATTAGAAAACCAATAAGTTTTAAATTTGAGCTGATCAAATACCTTAATAAAGGAAGATAAATGATAATATCCTTCTTTTTTCATTATGCTTTGTATTCCTAAAGGAGTATTGGTAGCTAATGAATACGCTTCCTTGTAAGTAATGAGATTTTGCAGATGAGCCAAATTTGGCGTCGTATTTCGTTGATAACCATTGATCCCCCACCTATCTGCTCTGGCGGATTCCCCGATAACTAAGATAACATTTAAATTTTCCTGATCAGTCGTATCAATCTCAAAGGTAAAAACCTTAGTTATATTTTCAGCAGAATTAGTGGTTTTGTAGAGTGAGAGGTAATTTTTTAGACTTATAATGTAATTAAAAGGCATGAATGAGCATAAAGCATTACTTAAGTAACGGAACGTATGGATATTAGCTGGTAAGATACATATATTAGAGACTAAGCCGGTTATTAGAAATGTTCCTATTATAAGGATATCTTTGGCTTTTTTGCGCAGCAGACTAGTATATTTTGTTGTTAGCCAAAATAAAATGCAGGGTAGAATCCCAGTTAGCATAAACCATATAAGAAAAGAGAGGTTGAACAATTCAGAAGCTTCTCTTGCATCTGTGTGTATAACACTTTGAATTAAAGTGCTGGAAATGACGATTTTATAATAAAATTTAAAGTAATTAATTATACTGGCTATTAACAAATAAAGGTAAACCAAGCATGAAAAAAATATAGCGGGAATAACTAAACTTATTAATGAGATAAGCAAAAACGAACATAACAGGAATATAGTTACACTTGCGAATTCTTGAAACGTACTCAGGAAATAGGCTTCTTTTAAAAATAAGTAATTAGCTGCAAGGAAAAATAGACTGGGAACGATTTTGATCATTTAAATTAACGCCAAATTCTGTATTTAATTAACTGATTTTTTGTCCAACAAAGTAGCATTTATATCCTAAATTATTTAGAGTTTTTTTATCGTGAATATTTCTAAGATCAATAATATTGGGGCTATTTAATTTTGGCAGGAGTTTTGCATAATCAATTTCTACAAACTCTGGCCATTCAGTGGCTATAATTATAGCATCTGCACCACTTGCGGCCTCAAAAACAGAAGGGCAACAAACCAGTTTATTGCCGAAATATTTATAGGCATTAGGCATACCTTGAGGGTCATAAGCTTTTACTTCGACGCCGTTTTCCCACAGTAAGTTTATCAATTCGATTGCAGGGCTACTTCTTAAATCGTCAGTGCCCGCTTTATAAGTTAACCCTAGAACCGTAATTTTTTTTCCGCAAATATTGCCGCCAAGAAACTTTTTTATTTTTTCAACCATTAACCTTATTCTATTACTATTGGCTTTAATAACAGCATCTAGAACAAGAAAATCTGATTTGACTCGAGTAGTTAAATATTGAAGAGCCAAAATGTCTTTTGGGAAACAGGATCCTCCAAAGCCAGGACCTGCTTTTAAGAAATCAGAACCTATTCTTTTATCAAGGCCCATACCAGTAGAAACTTTATTTATATCTGCACCAATAACCTCGCATAAATCGGCCATCTCATTAATAAATGCAATTTTACAGGTTAAAAAACTATTGGAGGCATATTTGATTAATTCGGAAGTTATCAGATCAGTTTCCAGAATTGGTGTCCCTTGGTTACCGAGCGGTTTATATATCTGCTTCATAATTTCCAGAGCGGGATCAGATTCGTAGCCTATAATAATTCTGTCCGGATATAAAAAATCATGTACAGCTGAGCCTTCTCTCAAAAATTCAGGATTAGAAATTATAGGGTTATTGAAACCATTTTGTTCCAATAATTCTTTAACTTTTTTGCAAGTTCCTGGAGGTACTGTAGATTTAATAACGAATACACAATCTGGATTCGCATATTCAGCCGCAGCCAGGGCTGCTTTAAAAATATATTGTAAATCTGCGTTTCCGTCATTTCCTTGAGGTGTGCCTACAGCAATAAATATTGCTTCTGATTCATAGATTGTGTTATCGTAACCACATACAAAATTTAACCTATCTGTATTGCCATGTTTAGTTAAATATTCTTCTAATCCATCTTCAAAAATTGGGACTTCCAAATTTTTTAACTTATTAATTTTTACTTCATCAATATCACGGCACGTAACAGAATGACCTAAATAACTCATCATTACGCTAGATACTAGCCCCACATAGCCACTACCAATAAATGTAATTTTCATCGACTCTCTACAGATTATTTAGCCACATTTATAAATTAAGGCTCAGATTACTCTAAAATTAACAAAAGTAAAATAAAAACTGCACTAATAAGTGTGATGGCTTGTAAGATCAAGGCTGTTATACTATTGTGATAACTGAACTTATTTCCGATTAAGCTAATGAAAGCTCTACGTATACTCGTTATTTTAAGCATAATTTTTATTGCGCTAGTGGTTTTGGCTATTTACGGATTAAGAGCAGGAAAATTAAATACTCCTATTAATTATGCGTTGCAATATTATTTTCAGTTAAAGAAAATTGATCCTCAAATCGGTTATTTAGCTCTGGAAGCGAATCAGGCCCGGATAGATTCGATTGTAATATCAAGAAATGGTATCGAATTTACATTAAATAATATCGTGATTAATTATAATTTTGATCTAAATTATAAAGAATCCCGATTTTCGGCAGTTGTGCAGATAGATAAAATAAAAGCGAGTACTCCTGATAATCAACAATTGGCGACTGGTAGGATAGACATTGCTTATGAAAGCTTTTTTATCAAAAATGAATCCAAGGTTTTGTTAGATATAGACGATATCTTTTACAAACAAGCACCTAATAACGCCGATAAGCCAATCGAACTCCAGAATGGAAAAGCTCAAATAGAATACTCTTTTGCAGATAAACAATCTAAATATGATATCAAGGTAAATTTTAAGGATGGTGTAACCTTTGATCTGCATGGTAAACTTAGTAATAACATCACTTTTACAGGAAATGTAAAAAATTTACCCCTAACGATTTATAAGCCTATTTATTACTTGTACCAGAAGGATGATTTATTGATTTTCTTGAATGAATTTATTAAAGAAGGAATTCTCGAATCTGGAGAATTTAGTGTTAATGTATCAGAAGAAGACATTAAAAATAACAATTATAACGGAGAAAATATAAAGGGTTTTGTTAAAGTAAGAGATCTAAAGTTTGTTTACAATAATGAATTACCTCCTTTAACTAATATGCAAATCGATGTTTTGCAAAAAGGAATGGTTACGGAATTTATTATCAATAAAGCAAACTCGACCGATATTGAAATTACTAATGGCTTAATACATATGGTTTGGCAAGGCCAGGAACATACTAAATTATTAATTACCGCAAAAGCTCAAGGTCCTACTAGCGCTCTAACGGATTTTATTACAGTTAACATTCATAAATTGTTGAAGCAGGCTTCTATTGATTTAAGAAAATTTTCTGGAAAAGCAGATATTGATATAAAAATAGAAATCCCTATAAAACCGGGTACTAAAGATACTTATGACATAACTGCCAAAATACCAAATACAGGATTATCTATCTTTAATAATAAAATTACCCTTAATAAAGGAAATATTTTCGGTAAATATAGTGGTGATAGACTCAAAATAACAGGAGAAGGTAAAATCAACGGCTTCGATTCTGAAATAGAGTTTACTCAAAATTTTGAAGATCAGACAGAATTTCATCATAAATTAAATATAATAACTGCTCTGCAATTTAGTAAATCTAGTAAAAAACCTCAAAAAGTTGGTTTTATAAAATTACTTGGCGGTAATTCAAAATTAAATTTTGAATATATTAATATAAATGATGAGGGGAGAATTACCGTAAATTCTGATTTAAAGAACTTAGACCTATATTTTGATAAATTAGGGATTCATAAAAAACAAGGAGAGAAATCAAATTTTATTTTAAATGGAATTTTAGAGAACCCTATAAAAGGAAAAATTAATTTTAAGGTTGCTGGAGATAATAATCTTAATATCAGCGGTTTGATAGATATTGATGAGACCACTACTAAAATGATATTGGATAAAATTAATCATCGGCAAACCGAACTTTCTTCAAGCATATTAATCAATAAAGATAATTTTGATATAATTATTAAAGGTAAAACCCTTGATTTATCAAGAGCCGATATGTTCCAATTTCTTGAAAAAGAAAGGGATGCAGGTACTACTAAAATGCACCTTGCTGTAGATAAAGTAAAGTTAAAAAACGATATTTTGCTTAATGATTTAAAACTAAACTTTAAATGCACTTACATAAAATGTTACGAGGGGCAAATTGACGCAAAAATTGGTTCTAAAAAAGTTGAAATGAACCTTACTCAAGAGAGTAATTCCGAAAAATGGTTAGTAAAATCGGATAATGCCGGTGCTTTACTTAAAGGTATTGGAGCATATGAAGATATGAGAGCAGGAAGTATGCTATTAGTTTTAACAGCTAGTAGGAAAGAAATAACTGCTGGGGAAGTAATTCCTATTGTGGATGGTAAATTTGAATTCGAGCGTTTTGTTCTATATAATGCTCCTTCTCTTACCAAGCTTGTATCTGTTGTTTCTGTTCCTGGGTTTGTTAACATGATTAGCGGTAACAAGGATATAATATTTTCCAATATGAAAGGCAAATTCAACTTCCAAAAAGGAGTTTTACATATATTCCATAGTCAGGCGGTAGGGCCTTTTTTTAGTTTTACTATGCAGGGAGATATAGATACGACTAAGAGGGTTACAGATCTTTCAGGGCAAGTTACGCCTTCTCTTTATGGTTTAAGTGCACTTGTTGGTTATGTGCCGGTTATAGGAAAAATTTTTACTGGAGATAAAAAACACGGAGGAATTATATCTGCCCCTTATAGAATTAAAGATTCTTATTAGAGTGATGTAGAGAGTAACCTCGGAATTAAATAATTATGTAATAACAGACCGTAGTCAGTAAGTTTCAAACTATTGCTTGCTATAGTTATTAACTGTTGTTTGATATATTCATTGACAATATCATGGTTAAGAACATCTATAAATCTTAACTTTGTAAGTTGCATTAGGGATTCTTCTTTTACGCCGGTAGATAATCTTGTTCCCATCATTATTAATTCCTCAGCTATTTCAGAGCTTGAAAGCCTTACATTGTTTTGAATGCCATGACCTTGCAATTCCACGGAATTTAACCATTTATCTGGTTTATGGTGCATCATCACCGCTAATACTTCGGACCTATCATGAAGTCTGCTATGTGCTCCAGGTCCTATCCCTATGTATTCATCATAATTCCAGTAGCATAAATTATGAATGCACTCCTCTCCGCTCTTGGCGTAATTTGATATTTCATAACGATTATAGTCATGTTCTTTAAGGTAAGAAGTAGTCCACTCATATAAGGTAGCTGCTAAATCATCTGCCGGTAATGAAAATTTATTATAACGAAAGAGGTTAAAAAACGGCGTGCCTTTTTCAATAGTCAGCTGGTAAAGAGAAATATGGTTACCTGCGAGTGTTAAAGCAAATTTTAGCTCTTCCTGCCATTTTTTAAGCGTTTGATCTGGGCGAGCATAAATCAGATCAAATGAGTATCTAGAAAAAATCTTACTTGCCGATTCGATAGCATTAATAGCCTCACTGCTAGAATGTTTTCTTCCTAGCACCGATAAATCTTTTTCATCAAATGATTGTATGCCAAGAGAAACTCTGTTGATCCCTGCTGATTTAAATTGTTTGAATTTATCTGTTTCAAAAGAGGTGGGGTTAGCCTCGAGGGTAATTTCGCATGAATCAGAAATTGTGCCAATGGAACCTATTTTATCTATTATGCCTTGAACTACAAAAGGTTGCATCAGTGAAGGTGTCCCACCTCCAAAAAATATAGATTTAATTTCTTTGTTTCTTATTTTCCAAGTAAAGTGCTCTAGCTCTTTTTCATAAGCTTTTAACCAACTGTTATGATCTACGTTATTTGCAATATGGGAATTAAAGTCGCAGTAGGGGCAAAGTGACAAACAAAAAGGCCAATGGACATAAATTGAAATAGTGCTCATAACTCAATCATAAAAGGTACGTGGTCGGATGGTCGTATCCAGTCTCTGGCTTCTTTAAGGGTAGTAATACTCTTGAGTTGATGTTTTAAAGGCTGGGTTACCCATATATGATCTAGCCTTCGACCTCGATTAGACTTTCTCCAATCTCTATTTCTGTAGCTCCACCAGCTATATAATTTTTCTTCCATACTAGTAAAAAATCTGGCACTATCGACGAAGTCGAAAGAATGTTGGAGATTTATTAATAATTCTCGCTCAAGTGGTGTATGGCTTACCACTTTTTTTAACTGCGTACTGGACCATACATCATTAGCATGCGGAGCAATATTTAAATCACCAGCTAATATTATTTTATCGTTTTTATTCCGGTTGGTTAAGAACCAGTTTTCAATTGATCTAATATATTCTAGTTTATGTTTGAATTTAGGGTTAATCTCAATATCTGGCTCGTCGCCGCCGGCTGGCACATAAAAATTGTGAATCTCGATATCTCTTATTTTAGCAGAAATATGCCTTTTATCGTCGTTATAAAAGCTAGAAGCAAAAATGTTATCAATAGGATGTTTAGATAAAATTGCAACCCCGTTATAGGATTTCTCTCCTTTAAAAGCCATGTACTTATAGCCTATCTTCTTAATTTCATCTTGGGGGAATAGTTCATCAGGTGTTTTAGTTTCTTGCAGGCAGATTATATCAGGATTACTGATTTTTGCAAAAACAGAGAGTAAATCTAGCCTAAGACGTAGCGAATTTATGTTCCAAGTGGCTATTTTCATATTGTATCCTAACTTTTAAATAAAACAGCTCTTGCCTTTTGTATTTCTAACTCATTATTTTTTTTGCATTCGGGATTTGGAGAGCTAGAGATGAAAATGCAACCTTTATACTCCATTTTCAGATATTCTGCCGTTTGCCAAAAAGGATAATCAAAGCCTTGTGGTAGTAAATTAGAGGCTAAACTGCAAATAATAAATATTTTCTTGCCGTATAATTTACGTCCTAAATCTTTCCTAATATCAAGCAGGTCAGTTAAACGATCCAGAAAAATTTTCATGGTGGCACTCATCGTATACCAATAAACAGGAGTAGCCAGTACAATTAGGTCGTGTCTTATTACTTTCTCTATTAAGGGTATAAAATCGTCATCCTTATTGTAATGGTCATAATCATAAATAGATATATCAAGAGATTTAAGATCGATAATTGGTATTTTATTATTCCCGATGATTGAATCTATTACTTTTCTTGTTTCGCCAAATGTTCTGGAACTGCCGAGTATAATTATAGGGTTTGTCATGATTTTCGAGGATGAATATTCTGCTATTATGATAATTATTTAAATGAAATAGTATTTACTTAACAAGTGAAGGGAAAATTTTCCTATAAATCCTCGGCAATCCTATTTATGAATTTTTTAGCTATCCTAAGTAATTTTGCTTCCGGAGTCAAATTTTTTGCTGCCCATTTTTTTATCCACGGTTCGGCTAGTTGCCACATATTAATCTCCGGATCTAGGCTTTGTCCTATACCCTCTACGACCACAACCGTTTTCTGGAGGAGTAAAAGTTGAGGTTGTGTTTCCATGCCAAATTCTTCGGTGATTTTGAATAATTGAGCTAAAAGGTTTCCTATCGAAATATTTTTAATCTGTTTACCGATAATCGGTTCGGCTATTGCCCGACACCTTTGAGCAAAAAGCTCTAAATTCGTATTTTTAGGTATATAGCTTATCCTATGATGAACACTTGCGACAAGTTTATAATCTCGTTTCAAAAAAGCGTATAATATTTCGGCAATAGCTAGCCTATCATCTTCTGACAAGATACCTATAATACCGAAATCTATAAGTGCTATCGCACCGTTTTTCTTTACAAGAATATTTCCAGGGTGTAAATCAGCGTGGAAAAACCCATCTCTATAGGCCTGGTTGAAAAAGATAACTGCAATTTTAGCGGCAATATCATCAGGATTTAATTTGTTTTTAATTAGCTTTTCCCTGTTATAAATTGATATACCGTTGATCCATTCTAAAGTTATTATTTCCTCTGAAGTTAATTCCCAGTAAATTTTTGGTATACAAATGCTCTTGTCTAAAGCGAAATTATCAGCAAGCCTAGAAGCAGCTGCGGCTTCCATAAGGAGGTTTAACTCGCAATTCATTGATTCTCGGAAAACTGCTATTACCTCCCGTGGTTTGAGTCGTTGTGAGTTTCTAACAAATCTTGCGGTAAAATCGGCAATAAATTCTAAAAATATAATATCGTTATTATATGTTTTAGTAATATCCGGTCTTAAGATTTTAACTGCCACTTTTTCGCCTGTTACTAGTACTGCTTTGTGAACTTGAGCGATAGAAGCTGCAGCAACTGGAATATCATTAAAGCTAGAAAATATTTCAGATATTTTAGTGCCGAAAGTTTCTTCTATCTTGTTTTTTGCAATTTTGGAATCAAAGGGACGGAGCTTATCCTGAAGAGATTTTAAGTGATGGGCTACATCCCGCCCAATTAAGTCCGGCCTGGTTGAAAGAGTTTGGCCGAATTTAATATAAATTGGACCTAGATCCTTGAAGAAATTTGCTAACCTTATTCCAAAGGCTTGTTTTGGTCTTATGAAAAATCTTTTAGGATATATTATCAGGCATACTACTCCTGCTAGGAATCTTATTCTTCGAGGTATTTTTATTTTTTCCGGACAAGTAAGGATTTGATATTTGCTTATCTTATGTAAAAATAAAACGAGGTTAGCGATATTCTTAATGCAATTGATCATATCTTATAGCCATAATGGATAGCAGCAATTCCGAGCGTTAAATTTTTATAATTTACATCCATAAACCCGGCGTTTTGAATTTTTGTTTTGAAATCTTCCTGGTTAGGAAACATACTTATACTTTCGCTTAAATATTGATACGCTTCCTTGTTATTAACCACGTATTTTCCTATATGGGGAATAACATTAAAGGAATAAAAATCATATAGTGGTTTCATTAATTCATTCTGCACTTGTGAAAATTCCAAGCATAAGAATTTACCGGTGGGTTTTAATACTCTATATGCTTCTTTTAAAGTATCTTCAATTGATAACATGTTTCTGATGCCAAAAGCTATAGTATAATAATCGAAGCTATTATCGGCAAATGGTAATTTTTCTGCATTGCCTACTACTAAATCGATACCATGCAAAATATTTTTATTTATGGCCTTATCCTTGCAAACTTTTAGCATTTCTTGGTTAATATCACAAATAACAATATAAGGATTTTGATTCAGTTCTTTCCCTCTTGCTTTAATTCTAAATGCTATATCACCAGTACCACCTGCAACATCTATTATATTGCTATCTAGATTTGGGATCATTTTGCAAAAAACATCTTTCCAAAGACGATGGATACCAAAACTCATTAGATCATTCATTAAATCGTATTTACCGGCTACGTCAGAAAATACCTCATCTACTAGCAGGCGTTTCTGCTTGGCAGTAACTTTCTGGAAGCCAAAATTTACTGCGTCCTTATTATTAGGAGTTTTTTTGTTCTTGTTCATGATTATTGACCGAATATAAATTAATAGTATAAGTTATAGCTTATCAACTAATATCAGCATATTAAATAAATGCCGGAATTGCCAGAAGTAGAAACATTAAAGCGATCCTTAAAAAATCATATTATGGGTAATAAAATCACCTCTTTTATGCAATTTCGAAAATCATTGAGATATGAATTAGATCCTAATTTAGCAGCTAAAACTATAAATTCTTTTATTACGAATGTATATAGAATTGCTAAATATTTGGCCCTAGAACTTAACAATAATAATTCTATAATATTTCACCTCGGGATGACGGGCAGGTTAACATTAAGAAAAGGCGATTATAGTTTTCAGAAACATGATCATGTAGCTTTTTTTCTTGATGACGGTAACCTTCTTGTGTTTAATGATGCAAGGCGTTTTGGTATGGTATATGTTGCTGCTACCGATGAGTTAAACTCTGAGAAATATTTTAAAAATATCGGGTTAGAGCCGTTATCTGCAGAATTTAATGCAGAATATTTGGCAAGCTATTTTAAAAATAGAAAAGCGCCAATAAAATCAGTGATTATGGATAATAAAATTCTGGTAGGAGTAGGAAACATTTATGCCTCAGAGAGTTTATTTTTGAGTAGAATAAACCCGTTAAAACCGGCTCAAAATCTAACAAAAAGCGAAATTTTGGAATTAACCCAGTCAATTATTTTGGTTTTAAATCAGGCAATACAAGAAGGTGGCACAACACTGCGGGATTTTGTAAATGGTGATAATAAACCGGGATATTTTAAGCAAAAACTAAATGTTTATGATCGCAAAAATTTAGATTGCTATTCTTGCACGACGAAAATAGTTCGAATAGTACAAAGTGGAAGAGCAACCTATTTTTGCCCTACTTGCCAGAAGATATAAAACCTCTTTAATACGAAAAAGCATTATGAAACTTAAAATAGCAACCTGGAATATAAACTCAATTAATATACGAATAAATGATCTAATTGATTTTATAGGCCAGCATAATCCTGACGTTATATGCCTGCAGGAACTAAAATGTGAAACTAGTAAATTTCCTTATGAGTTACTATCTCACTTGCCTTATAATTTATATATTAATGGTCAGAAATCCTATAACGGGGTAGCTATTCTCTCAAAAATTCCGGCTGATGAAGTTAAAACCGATTTTTCGGGTAATTTACTCTCCGATCAGGCAAGATTTATTGAAATCTGCTTTAACAGTTTTATGGGTTTTACTAGGGTAATATCTTTATATGCCCCAAATGGCGGAGGAGAGGTCGGCAGCGATAAATTTCAAATGAAGTTAAAATTTTATGACCAATTCATTAATTATATAAATAGCTTAGTATCTTATGATGAAAAATTATTTATTGGAGCAGACTATAACATTGCGCCTTTTGATATTGATGTTTACGACCCAGATAATTTACAGGATACCACCTGCTTTACAATTGTAGAAAAAGCTAGGATGCGGAAGATGCTGAATTCTGGTTTTGTGGATAATTTTAGAATTATCCACCCGGAAAAAAAGGAATTTTCCTGGTGGGATTATAGGGCAGGAGCTTTTGAGCAAAATAAAGGGATGCGAATAGATTCAATTCTCTCCAGTTCCAATGCTTTACCTTTTCTAAAAGATTGTTTTATAGATTACCAGACAAGAACGCAAAGCAAACCATCGGATCATGCCCCTGTTATAGCTATTTATGAATAAAGAAATAGTGGCGTAAAGATAAAAGGTAGATTTTTGTTTAAAATTGGTATGTATAATATACAAACTATACCATCTTCGGAGTCATGAAAAATAATATTTTAACTCAAATTTATTCCTTGACTCCTAAGATTAGTATTAAAACCTCACTTTATGCTTTTCAGCTTATGGGAGGAAATGCAGGGAAGAAGCATCGGGGCAAATTTCAATCACCTCATCATAAGCACCAATTAAGTTTACTACATCGGTAGGTACTGTGTCTGATACTATTTCCTTTAATGCTTCATCGACTGTAAACGATTTCTCGTGTTCTAATTCAGCTATTTTCTGCGTGAATGCAGGTGTCTCGGAATGATCGATAGCAAGTTTATCTATACCTACTTCTCTTACCATAGCATCTACGAATTCTATACTTTCACCTTCTGAGATGCTAGTTGCAGCCATGTTTAGCTCTTTCACACCTGTATCTTTTAAAGCTTCTGCAAGTTCTGATACATAGCCTCTGATTAAATTACCACCTAAATCTAACTTTGTTATACCTTCATCTTTCAAATTAGCTGCTCTCACGAATTCAGCTGCATGCTCAGGAACTGCAAACATAATTTTTTTTCATAATTTAACCTCTGTTAATTTTTAAAGTTAATAATAATTAATATACAGTTAATATATATTAATATATTTAAAAAGTCAAGAGATAAATTTGAGGTAAATAGGATATTATTTTTCATAGCCCTGAAAATGCTATAGCTCCTTATTGTGGGTACTAATTTAAAAGCCAGGCTGAGTTAAAACTATTTTACAAGTAACCACTTATCTTCCTCATAATCAAACTTTAATAAATAAATATTACCATCCCTGCATTTAGTTACGTAACTTTCGGTTTCGCTGGTGTATTTAGGCCCTTCCGTTATTCTATCACAAACTGCTCCTTTATTTTGGAGGAATTGTGCAAAACCTAGTTTTTCAAGCTGGTAAACGTAATCATTAGTGTAAAAATGGTGTTTTATCAGCTGTGGTTTTATATTTTTATTGTTGAGCTTTAAGAGGCATTTGCTTTTTTCCTGGGAAGATAAAGCATAGCATTGCAGGTAATCAAGGCGGGTTTGTGTATCTGTAAATTCAGCATCAATAAGTGCTTGTTCTTTTTCTTCCTCCCATTTTTCGATTTCGCCTTTTCCGCAGGAAGATAGAATGCCAGAAGAAAGGATTACTGATAGGGCTGTGATCTGGATTTTTTTCATAATGATAACTCCTTTAAACTTAAAAAATGAAATTAAGTTCGACCACCAAAAGAAACTTGGTTATTGGTGATCGGGGGAGTTAGCGAACTGTCAAACGAGCAGCTATAATGGTCTTTAAGTTTTGGGAAACCAAACTCTGGACATAACCATTATCTCCCCGATCTTAAATAAGGAAACCGAGGATAGTTGTTAACGGTGCAGTTAAAACTACACCGCGTTTGCAAGAGGTCGCTAAACCCCGGAAAGGTTTTACCCGTTCCGGCAGTGATTCTAACCGAATTTATAATAAGGGTCAATCCAAATACCTAAGGTTAATATTATAATTCCTGCTTACCTATTGTTTGGAATTATTTGAACACCAAAATTTAAAACCTTTTAGGTAAATCCCGTCTCTATTTTTTTCTTAAGAACGCTGGAATATCCTGAATATCAGAACTGTTCCTGGATATGCTGGGTAATGAGTGCTCTTTTTTATCGTCAGGACTTGTATGTGCCCTTGTTGATTTTGATTCATCATTTGATTCAGCACTTTTTAAGGAGTTCCACATACGTTTTAGCAGGGATGGCTTATGGGTGACAACAGTTTGCTCTTTATAAGGAGGTGAAACAGCAACTGTTTGTTGTTCTTTCGGAGCTTCCTGCTCGGATTCAAGGTCTATTTGAGCTGATAGTTTTGCTATTTTTTCCTGTAAATCGGCTTCTTGGCTATTAAACTCAATATGACTTTCGTTCTCATTTTTGCTTTCATATTCCGGTATTTCTTCTACCTCGGTAGAGAATTCTTGGTGATATAAACTGTTTTCTATTTCTTCAATATGTTTGGTTTCTGGAGTTAATTCTTGCCTTGCGTTGCGCATGGTATTAATTGATTCTGAATCTATACCTGTAGCAACTACTGATACCCTTATGATACCTTGTAAATCAGGGTTAAAAGTAGAACCGAAAATGATATTTGCATCGCTATCTCCGACCTCTTCTCTTATTCTGTTTGCAGCACTATCAACTTCATATAAGGTCATGTCTTTACCACCGGTAATATTTATCAGGACACCTTTAGCCCCGGACATTGAAGTGTGATCAAGTAACGGGTTGGCAATAGCAGCTTCGGCAGCCTTTATAGCTCTTTCTTCTCCGGAAGCTTCCCCAGTTCCCATCATCGCTTTGCCCATTTCGCTCATCACGGTTTTGATATCGGCAAAATCCAGATTAATAAGTCCTGGCATGATTATCAGATCTGTCACACTTCTAACCCCTGAATGCAGCACTTCATCAGCCATTTTAAAAGCATCGGCAAAAGTAGTGTCCTCATTAGCAATGCGGAATAAATTCTGATTTGGTATGACAATTAAAGTATCAACATACTGTTGTAGTTCTTTTAAGCCGTTTTCGGCAGCTTTCATTCTCCTTCCACCTTCAAATAGGAACGGTTTGGTCACCACGCCGACCGTTAGGATTCCAAGTTCTTTTGCCATCCTTGCTATTTCCGGTGAGGCTCCAGTACCTGTGCCGCCTCCCATACCTGCGGTAATAAAGACCATATTACTACCTTCTAAATAGGCTCTTATTTCATTTTCAGATTCAATAGCAGATTGTTTTCCTATATCAGGAGATGCTCCGGCTCCAAGGCCTTTGGTAGCAGAAGCTCCTAGCTGGATTTTATTAACACATTCGGAATGGCTTAATGCTTGTGCATCTGTGTTGGCGACTACAAAATTAGCTCCCTGCAGATTAGCTCTAATCATGTTATTAACGGCATTCCCGCCTGCGCCCCCTACGCCAAGGACTGTAATAATCGGTTTTAAAATAACATTTTCAGGTGCTTTGAATTCTAAAGCCATATATTGAACCTAACTTCTTAATTTATTAATATAAAAAACAATAACTCATCTATCTGCTGACCACCCCTCTTCCAAAGCAAATACCTATATAAGAGCCAGTTTAAGCCTTTGTAAACAGTTATTCCAGCAAAGTTTAAAATTGGGATTTGGCATTAACTAATTTAGTCTAACGTATAATATATGAGATTTCTGGGGGCATCAATGCTAAATAGCATTTTTATAAATAATTTTTATAGATAATTTTAAATTATTAATTATTTTAAACTAGCAATATTGTAAAGTTATTTTTTTTAAAAACTAGACAAATAAAGGCTTTCCCGATACCATCTAATCCATCTGTCTATATATTAAATCTGTATGAAAAGTTTTTTTATCTTTAATCAAAAATTCGAAACAGTACCTTTTTTGGTTGTGTTCTTATCTATATTAGCGTTAATCGGCCTTGGGAATTGGCAGTTAAAACGGCTTAAAGAAAAAGAAAATTTTATCGCAAAAATTGAGCTTAATATAAAAAATTCTCCTGTTGGAATGGTTGATCTTAAGACTGCGCCAGAACTTTATGCTAAAATAAAAGTACAAGGCCATTTCTTAGATGGTGAAAATATATTTTTATATGGTAGAAGGTCAGCCTATCCAGAAAAAGATGGTTATTATCTTTTATCGCCGTTTAAGGATAAGCTAGGGAATGTTTATTTAGTATCGAGAGCTTGGATACCCCAAAGTGTTAAAGGGAGTATTAGCTCTTTTAAATCAAAGAGTGAAGAAACCATTACTGCTTTCGTGATGCCTGGAGAAGAAAAGAGAATTTTTATACCGGATAATGATGAAAAAAATAATATATGGTTTACCCTAGATTTACAGGAGGCTAGCCAAAAATTGGGTATTACTAAAAAAGATTTCTATTTAATGCAGGTAAACAGCACGAACCTACCAGATGGAGCTTTTCCTTTAACTTCTACTTATTTAAATGTAATTAGAAATGATCACTTGGAGTATGCAATCACCTGGTATAGCTTAGCGGGATTCTTAAGTATAATTTACTTTCTGTATAATAAAAAGCAGAGTTAATCAATTTCGCCGATATTGACTATAATTATCGGCGATTTATTAATCTCATGCTTTAATATCCGCCTAATTGCTGACTTGGCGCATTCCTGTATTTCGTCGATTAATAATCTTCCCTTAGATTGCTTCCTTTGTTTATGCAATGTTTCTGCCACTTCCCGGGTAATAGAATTTAAAAAGTCCTCATCATCTTTTGGGTCAAGGAGGCCAGGCATTACTATTAAAGGTTTTGTTACAAGTTCTGCTTTCCCATTAACTATTATCGATGCGACCACAATACCGGAATCGCGAATTCTGCGTCGCATTTTAAAAATTGGGGAAGAATCAGGGAGTAAATAATCTCCATCAATTGCCAAATACCCATTTTCTACAATATCTATTATTTTAGGATCTTTCTCGTCGAGTAAGACAACGCTCCCATTCTCCACTTCAACTGTTTTCTTTATTCCGCTAGCTTTAGCTAATTTTACATGTTCGTGGATGTGAACAGGTTCACCGTGTACTGGAATGCAAATTTTAGGCCTAATCAGCTCGTACATTTTCTTTAATTCTTCAATAGCTGGATGCCCTGATACGTGAACAAAGTGGTCTCTTTCGGTAATTACTTCAACCCCCATCCTGACAAAAGTGTTAAACATTCTGAAAATCTTTTTGTCGTTGCCGGGAATAATTTTCGAAGAAAATATAACCGTATCCTTTGGAGCTAATTTTACCGAGGGATGGACTCTATTAGCCATTTTAGCGGTTGCTGCCATTGGCTCACCTTGACAACCGGTTGCTATAATTAACAGTTCTTCTCTTTTATAATTTCCTATAGACCTTTCATCTATCAAGGGAGCGATATCATTTAAATATCCGCTTTCTTGAGCCGCAGCAAGCATCCTGTGCAAGCTTCTTCCGGTAAGAGCAATTTTTCTTCCGGCTTTTTGACCTGCATGAATTAAAGTATCTAACCTTGCAAGGTTGGAAGCAAAAGTTGTAACGACCACCATCTTTGGGCAGCCAGCAATAATATCTATAAGGCTTTTTCTAACATCTCCTTCTGAGCCTGAGATACCTGAATTGAAAACGTTAGTTGAATCGCAGACTAAGGCTAAAACCCCTTCATCTCCACATTTTTTTAATATATCAAAATCTGACAGTTTACCTACTACAGGGTCGGGATCAAATTTCCAATCGCCAGTGTGCATAATGTTGCCGGCAGCAGTTCTGATCATTAAGGCTTGCATCTCAGGAGCTGAATGGGTTAAAGGCACCATTTCGACTGAAAAAGGGCCTAGGTCAAATTTATCTCCGGCTTTTACCTCATTTATTTTAATATCATTAGCAAAAGCATATTCTGATATTTTCGTTTTTAAAAAGTTTTTGGTAAACTTAGTCGTATATATAGGGCATTCTAGGCTATTCCATAAATACTGTATAGCTCCGAGGTGATCTTCGTGTGCGTGAGTAAGAACCAAACCAAGTAGGTCTTTTTTATGCTTTTCAATAAATTTTAAATCTGCTACTACCATATCTACACCCGGTAGATATTCGTCTGCAAAACCACTACCACAATCTACCATTATCCATTTTCCCTGGAAATGATATAAATTAACATTAATACCTATTTCATTTGCTCCGCCGAGTGGAACAAATAATAATTTATCTTTATAAGTTTTTGGGTTGAATGACATTTATTTTTCTATATTATTGTGTTTTCCTGTGTTAATTATATAAACTATTAATGATGTTTAGTCTATGGATAAATAATTACCTTGTTAATATAAGCCTAATAATTACTGCTTTTCTTACGCTTTTACTTATTGCATTTCCTGAATTAGATATTTCTTTTTCTCAGCTCTTTTTTTTTGAGGAAAATGGGTTTATATATAAGGAAAACTTTTTAGTTTATCAGATCCACGCACTATTGCCTTCGTTGACTAAATTATTTAGCTTAATTTGTCTGATATACCTTGTATACATTGCTATTAAACACAGGTCTTATAAAAGAGTTCTTAGATCTGGGGTGTTTTTTTTGGTTATTGCTGCTGCGATTTCTCCTGGTTTTGTGGTAAATGAAGTGTTTAAAGAAAATTTTGGTAGAGCAAGGCCACGTCATATAGAGGAATTTAATGGAAAAAGAGAATTTACTAAGGCATTTACAATAAGCGACCAATGTGAACGTAATTGCTCTTTTTCTTCAGGTCATGCTGCTATGGGATATTTTTTAACTGCAATTGCTTATACTACAAATTTACTGTACTTTAATAGAATTTATCTTACCGGAATTGTTTTTGGTAGTTTAGTGGGGCTCTCAAGGATCGTAATGGGAGGACATTTTTTAAGCGATGTATTGGCCTCGGCTTTTGTAGTACTGTTTCTTGATCATGTAATATTTATTTTATGGCAAATGCTCATCAGAAATTTAAAAAAATAGCAATTATTCATCAGCCTATACCAGAGTCAGTACAAATAGCTGAGCAATTGCGTAAATATTTTTCACCTGTAAACCCCGAAAATGCTGATTTGATAATAGTAATTGGTGGGGATGGAAGCCTTTTACATGCTCTGCATAATTATATGGGCTTAAATATACCATTTTACGGCATTAACTCCGGTAGCGTCGGGTTTTTAATGAATAATTTTCATATCGAGAATTTCCCAAGTAATATTCAGCAAGCAAAATCTACAAATTTATATCCTTTAAAAATGAAGGCAATTAATACCAAAGGCCAAGAATTTGAAGCTTTAGCGCTTAATGAAGTCTCAATTTTTAGGCAGACTAATCAGGCAGCAAAATTTCGGATCAAAGTTGATGATATTGAAAGAATTGAAGAATTAATAGCAGATGGAGCTTTGGTTTCTACGCCGGCGGGCAGTAGTGCCTATAACCTTTCTGCTGGAGGTACTATAGTTCCTTTAGGATCGAATGTTTTATGTCTAACGCCAATTTCTCCTTTTAGACCTCGGCGCTGGCACGGAGCGATATTACCAGCAGAGGTTGTTATAGAATTCGAGATTTTTGAGAGCGATAAGAGGCCGGTGAGTGCGGTGGCAGATTTTAATGAATTTACTCATGTTGAAAGGGTAATAATTAGATCATCCAAAGCTAAAGCCATCAAGCTTTTATTCGATCAGAATCATACTTTTGAAGATAGAGTAATAAAAGAACAATTCAGTTATTGATCTATCATGCAGCAACAAAATATAAAACTAGCTTTATCTATAGTGCTATTGCTAATGAGCATGCTGATCCTCTCTTTTGCTTCTGTTCCTATATATAGTTTATTTTGTAAAGCCACAGGATTTGGCGGTACTACTACCCGCCAGGAGTCATTTCTAAAGCCGCAAAAAGGTATAAGAAAAATTATAGTAGAATTTGATGCTAATGTTGATAAGGACCTTCCTTGGAGATTTGTTCCCAAACATCGACGGGCAGAAGTAACTACGGGAGAAACTGCTTTGATTTTTTATGAATCGGAAAATTTGAGTAATAATGATATCATAGGTACTTCTGTATATAACGTAACGCCTGACAAAGCCGGTAAATATTTTGTTAAAGTCCATTGTTTCTGTTTTGAGGAACAGCTATTAAAAGCTGGACAGAAAATGCTTATGCCGGTTTCGTTTTATATTAGTGCGGACTTGGATAAAGATCCAGATATGGACGATGTTGACAGGATTACCTTATCTTATAGTTTCTTTAAGGTTAGGGATTTATAAAAGAAAAATTTTCTAGACATAATAAGATAGCGGGATAATATAATAGACAGGGTTATAGAATTTTGTAATTCGTCGACCCCTTTGATAATTTAGAAGTTTCGGGTAAAAAATGTCGGCAAAACAACAACATCCTTTTCATCTAGTAGAACTAAGCCCTTGGCCTATTTTGACTGCTTTTTCTCTTTTATTTGTTACGCTTGGAGTTGTATTTTTAATGCATGGCCACTCTATGGCTGAGTATTTTAGTATTTTTGGCGGTGGGGCAGTCATTTTTTGCTCTTATCATTGGTGGAAGGATGTTATAAAAGAAGGCAGGGTAGGGCATCACCATACAGAGAAAGTAAGAATGGGATTAAGAATAGGCATGGCCCTTTTCATACTTTCAGAAGCCATGTTTTTTTTCGGATTTTTCTTTTCTTTTTTTCTAGCACGTTTTTTTCCAGCTGGAATATTAGAAGGCTTATGGGTAACCGGGGAAGGGCTATGGCCTCCAAAAGGAATACAAACTTTTGACCCTTGGGATATCCCGTTTATGAATACCCTTATTTTATTGCTTTCTGGTACTACCGTTACTTGGGCTCACTATGCTATTACTCAAAATGATCAGCGTAACTCAGTAATGGCCTTAGGTATTACTGTATTGCTTGGAATTGCTTTTACTGCTTTTCAAGCTTATGAATATCATCATGCTGCATTTAAGTTAACTGACGGTATATATGCTGCCAACTTTTATTTAGCTACTGGGTTTCATGGTTTGCATGTAATAATCGGCACGATATTCTTAACAGTATGTTATTTTAGGGCAAAAAACGGGCATTTTATAGGAGGAAACGGGCATTTAGGGTTTGAATTTGCTGCCTGGTACTGGCATTTTGTCGATGTAGTATGGTTATTTCTATTTGTATTTGTCTATGTACTTGGCAGATAATAAATTGTTTTCTGGCTTCTAACTTTACAAAACTACTGAGGTTTTCGAGATACCGCAGCTTTTTTATAAGTTTTCTGTTTATATTGTCCTTAATGCATAAAAAATAATTGATGCAGCATTAGATGCGTTGAGGCTTTCTACTTTACTTGAAATAGGTATTCTAATTAAAAAATCGCACGATTCGTTTGTTAAGCGTCTCATTCCTTTTGCTTCTGAGCCAATTATGATAGCTATCTTGTTAAATTCACTTAAAGAGTCTAAGTTGTTATCTTTACCTTCCAAATCAAGGCCTACTATCCAAAACCCTTGTTTTTTTAATGTTTCAATAGCGGTTTTGATATTTGCAACTTTTGCTACCTGTACTAATTCAAGGCAGCCGGAAGCTGCTTTTGCAATAGTGGCACTTTCTGCAGGGGAATTGTGGGAAGGAAGAATTAATTTGGTTATGCCAAATGCAGCAGCACTTCTAATTATTGCTCCGATATTCTGAGGATCTGTTATTTGATCAAGAATAACTATTCTATCAATATCTTTAGAAAAATTCATTTGACTTAGGTTACTAAGAAATATCGGATGAATATAAGCAATTATTCCCTGATGCGGCTGTCCATGGCCAATTTTTTTATTGATAAAATCTGCTGAAACTATTTCAACGCTAAAATGATGAATTTGGTTTTTAAGTTCAAGAAATGTTTTCTCTAGGCAATAAATTTTTTCAATATGTCTATTTTTGTTGCTGATGGCAGCAAGTACTGCATGTTTTCCATACATATAGTATAAACCACCGTTATTGTAGGTTGATTTCCTGCTGCTTCTCATGGTTAAAAGATGCTTTTATTTAAAAATGTTCTTGACACAAAATACTATTTATTATAGAAACTATCAACCAAAAGATTTAGATTTAGTGTGCCTAAAGAATGGCATCCAAATCATAAGTTATTAAGTAAAAGATAAATTAATTGCTTGCGTTTAGCTTAGAGATGATCTATTTTGCTGTAAGCGTTAGAACGGAGGGGTGGCCGAGCGGTCAAAGGCAGCAGACTGTAAATCTGCCCGCGTATGCGTTCGAAGGTTCGAATCCTTCTCCCTCCACCATATAATCTACATTTTTTTTGTGGGTTGGTTGGGGAAAGTGTGTATGCGGGTGTAGCTCAATGGTAGAGCTCCAGCCTTCCAAGCTGGCCACGTGGGTTCGATTCCCATCACCCGCTCCATTTACTCGGATGATGTAGTTAAAAAAGTGTAATTAATTATTTGATGTTGATTTGTAATAAACTTTCAGGAGATTAAGGTTATGGCTAAACAAAAATTTGAAAGGAATAAACCGCACTGTAATATTGGTACCATCGGACACGTTGACCATGGAAAAACCTCTTTAACAGCTGCAATTACCAAAGTTCTTGCCAAAAAAGGACAGGCACAAGAAAAAAAATATGATGATATTGACGGAGCTCCGGAAGAAAGAGAAAGGGGCATTACCATTTCTACTGCGCACGTTGAATATGAGACAGATAAAAGACACTATGCGCACGTGGATTGTCCTGGTCACGCTGACTATGTTAAGAACATGATTACAGGTGCTGCGCAAATGGACGGTGCGATTCTTGTTGTCTCCGCAGCTGATGGTCCTATGCCGCAAACTAGAGAGCATATCCTACTTGCTTATCAAGTTGGTGTTCCTTCTCTTGTTGTTTTCTTAAATAAGGTTGACATGGTTGACGATCCAGAATTGATTGAACTTGTCGAGATGGAAATAAGAGAGCTTCTTACAGCTTATAAGTATCCAGGAGATGAAATACCGATAATAAAAGGTTCTGCGCTTCAAGTTCTAGAAGGTGGGGATTCTAAGTGTATAGATGAGTTAATGGAGGCGGTTGATTCTTATATTCCGCAGCCTGCTCGTGATATTGATAGGCCTTTCTTAATGCCGATTGAAGATGTATTTTCAATTTCTGGTCGTGGTACTGTTGTAACTGGAAGAATTGAGAAAGGAGTTGTTAAAGTTGGTGATGAGATAGAGATAGTTGGAATTAAAGCTACTGAAAAAACCACTTGTACTGGTGTTGAAATGTTTAGAAAGCTTCTTGATTCTGGTCAAGCTGGAGATAACGTTGGAGTTCTTCTTCGTGGCACAAAAAGAGAGGATGTAGTAAGAGGGCAGGTGCTTGCTAAACCTGGTTCAATTACTCCGCATACTGAATTTGAAGCGGAAATATATGTTCTAGCAAAAGATGAAGGTGGTCGTCATACTCCATTCTTTAAAAATTATCGTCCTCAGTTCTATTTTAGAACTACTGACGTTACTGGTGAAATCGAGTTACCTGCTGGTAAGGAAATGGTTATGCCTGGTGATAACACAAAAATTATTGTTAAGTTGATAGCTCCAGTTGCCATGGATGAAGGTTTGCGGTTTGCTATCCGTGAAGGTGGAAGAACGGTTGGTGCAGGTGTTGTATCAAAAATAATTAAATAAATTTGTTTTGAACTCAGTTTAAACTTCGTTTAAGCTGAGTTTTTAAATTATTAGTTTAACTCTGTGAGTTTTTGCTGGCTGTTTAAAATATAGGTTAATAATGAATAATCAAAAGATAAAAATTAGGCTTAAATCATTTGATCATCGATCCCTGGAGCATGCAACTAGAGAAATCGTTAGTGCTGTAAAAAGAACAGGAGCAGATGTTAGTGGTCCGATTCCTCTCCCGCGATCGATTGCGAGGTTTACTGTTAATAGATCTCCGCATATAGATAAAAAATCTCGGGAACAATTTGAAATTAGGACTCAAAAAAGGCTTGTGATTATTAATTATCCTACGCCTCAAACTGTTGAAGCTTTAAGAAAAGTGGACCTGCCAGCTGGTATTGATGTTGAAATTAAATTGGTGGGTGTGTAAAAATGAGAACAGGTTTAATCGCAAAAAAACTCGGCATGAGTTCAAAATTTACCGCAGAGGGTAAAAGGCTAACACTGACTTTCTTGCATATTGATAATTGTCAAGTAGTGGGTCAGAAAACTATTGATAGAGACGGTTATAATGCAGTTGTAATTGGGGCCGTATTAAAGAAGCCTTACAAGGTTTCTAAATCAATGAAGAAAGTATTTGCTAATGCTAAGGTAGAACCAAAAACTAAGTTAAAAGAGTTTAGGGTTTCTGAGAACCACATGCTTGATGTTGGTCTGGAATTAAAACCTACCCATTTTGAAATAGGGCAGTTTGTAGATGTCTCTGGTACTTCAATCGGAAAAGGTTTTGCTGGAGTTATGAAAAGACATAATTTTCGTGGATTGGAAGCGTCTCACGGCGTTTCAATTTCCCATCGTTCTCATGGTTCTACAGGACAATGTCAAGATCCGGGGAAGGTTTTTAAGGGTAAAAAAATGGCGGGTCACTTAGGTGATGTTAGAGTTACTGTGCAGAATCTAAAGGTGGTAGATTTAGATATTGAAAAAGGTTTACTGATTGTAAGTGGTAATGTACCTGGTTCTAAGGGCAGTTATATATATGTGAAAGATGCGGTTAAAAAGTCAGCGTCGAATTAGAGGGTTAATTAGGTAAGATTTATATGAAAGCCAAGCTATTAAGTCTAGACAATAAGGAGTTGGGAGACATCGTGGTAGATGATGCCATATTTGGTCTAGAAGCAAGAATAGATATAATAAAAAGAGTTGTTGATTGGCAGAGAGCTAAAGCCATGAGCGGTACTCATAAAACAAAAACTGTTGGGGAAGTTTCTGGTTCTGGAAAAAAGCCTTTTAAACAAAAAGGTACTGGTAATGCAAGGCAAGGTAATGCAAGGGGTGTTCAGCGTCGCGGTGGCGGTATTGCTTTCGGTCCTGTGCCAAGATCTCATGAAATTAAACTGCAGAAAAAAGTTAGAAAGCTTGGAATGAGGCATGCTTTGTCTGTTAAGTTTTCTGAGGGTGCTGTTCATATTATAGATTCAACAAAAATGAAAGAACCGAAGACAGCGGACTTAGTGAAATCATTATCTAATTTTGGTCTCGGTAAATTTTTTATTATAGATGGAAAAGAAGTTGATCAAAATATAAAATTATCAGCAAAATCAGCAGCGAATACTTGTGTAGTGCCTGTTATTGGTGCAAATGTATATGATATAGTAAATAGCGATTATATCTTAATATCTAAGGATGCGTTGCCGCTTTTAGAAGAGAGGTTAAGATGATATCTGCTAATAAATATGATATAATAAGAAAACCGTTGATTACTGAGAAATCAACCGTTTTAGGCGAGCTTGGGAAGTACGTTTTCGAGGTGGAGAAAAGTGCTGAAAAAGGTTTGATAAAAAAAGCAATTGAAGAAATTTTTACAGTTAAAGTTAAATCTGTAAACATTTTAAATCAGAAAGGCAAAAAGAAAAGGTTTAAAGGCGTAATGGGACGTAGGTCTGATGTGAAAAAGGCTATGGTCACTTTGGAGAAAGATTACACTATTGATTTTACAGGGGGAGGTAAGTAATGGCTCTAAAGCAATATAATCCGACTACTCCTTCCCAGAGAGAGTTGGTTCAGGTTGATAAAAGCGATTTATGGAAAGGGAAGCCATATAAATCCTTGACTAAAGGTAAGATAAATACCGGAGGAAGAAATAATACTGGTAGGATCACCTCTTGGCAGAGGGGCGGAGGGCATAAAAAGCTCTATAGATTTATTGATTTTAAAAGGTCAGTAGAAGGTGAAGCTGTGGTTGAGCGTTTAGAGTACGACCCAAATAGAACTGCTTTTATAGCCTTACTTGGTCATACTGATGGTTCTAAATCTTATATTTTAGCACCTAATAACTTAAAAGTTGGGGATAAAATAGCCTCAGGACCTGATGCCGATATTAAGGTTGGTAATTGCCTACCTCTTAAGAATATTCCTGTGGGAACTATTATTCACAACGTTGAGATGAAACCTGGTAAAGGAGGTCAACTTGCTAGATCTGCTGGTACATCTGTTAGTTTGGCTGGTAAAGATTCTGGTTATGCGCAAGTGAAATTAGCTTCCGGAGAATTAAGGTTAGTACCTCTTGAATGTAAAGCTACTATTGGTATAGTATCCAATCCAGATCAGAAAAATATTAATATTGGTAAGGCTGGTAGAAGTAGGTGGCTTGGCAAGAGGCCACACGTAAGAGGGGTAGCGATGAATCCAATTGATCACCCACACGGTGGTGGTGAAGGTAAAACTTCTGGCGGGCGTCATCCTGTTACTCCTTGGGGTAAACCGACTAAAGGTAAGAAGACTCGTAAGAATAAACTTACCTCTAAATTCATTTTGAAAAGAAAAACTAAGTAAGGTAATATAAAAGTAAGGTAATATAATATGGCGCGCTCAACATGGAAAGGTCCTTTTGTAGATGGCTATTTATTAAAAAAGATACAAAAAGCAATAGATTCAGGTAAGAAAGATGTTATAAAAACATGGTCTAGAAGATCAACTATCTTACCGTTATTTGTTGGTTTTACTTTTGCTGTACATAATGGCAACAAGTTTATTCCTGTTTCCGTGAGTGAGGAGATGGTAGGTCATAAATTTGGTGAGTTTGCTCCTACTCGTACCTACTATGGTCATGGTGCCGATAAAAAAGTTAAAAGAAAATAGTATAAGGTAAAAATGGGTGTATTAGTAAAAGCGTCATCAAGAAATCTGAGAACGAGTGCTCAAAAATTGAATTTAGTAGCTGCGATGATTAGAAAAATGAAAGTGTCCGATGCTTTAGTGCAGCTGGCTTTTTGTCCCAAAAGAATAGCTATTGATGTTAGAAAATGTTTACAATCAGCCGTTGCTAACGCTGAAAATAATATGGGTCTAGATATTGACAGTTTAGTTGTTAATTCGGCTACCGTTGGAAAGTCATTTGTGATGAAAAGGGTTAGAACAAGGGCTAGAGGTAGAAGTGCTAGGATTAATAAACCTTTTAGCAATTTGTATATAACAGTTTCTGAGAAAGAGGAGAATTAATATGGGACAGAAGGTAAATCCTCATGGTTTTAGAGTAGGGCCTACGCTTAATAAAGAATGGGAATCAGTTTTGTATGCAGAAAAAGACTATGCGGTCAAGCTGCTTGAAGATATAAAAATCAGAGCTTTGATTGTAAAACGCTATAAAATAGCTCAAGTAAGTAGGGTGATTATTCACAGATCAAGCAGTAACGTAGTTGTAAACATCTATGCTAAAAAACCTGGTATTATAATTGGTAAGAGCGGTTCTGATATTGAAAAACTAAAAAAAGACTTGCATATAATAGCAAATTGTGAAGTTTTTATAAATATTCATGAAGTGAAAAAGCCTGCTCTTGATTCTGCTATTACTGCTCAGACTATTACTCAGCAATTAGAGAATCGTGTTTCTTTTAGGAAAGCTATGAAGACCGCAATGCAAAATACTATGAAGCAAGGGGCAAAAGGAATTAAAGTTGCGTGTTCTGGTCGTCTAGGCGGTGCTGAAATAGCTAGAACTGAATGGTATAGAGAAGGTAGAGTTCCTCTGCATACACTTCGTGCTGATATAGATTATTCTACATCTGAAGCTCATACTACTTATGGAGTAATTGGTGTGAAGGTGTGGATTTATAGGGGCGATTACGCTCAGAATAAGAAATAATTTTGTTTAATTTAATTTAACGGAAGAGATATAATGCTAGCTCCAAAGAAGCAAAAATTTAGAAAAGCTCATAAAGGGAGGGTGGCTCCGAAAGCAAAAGCTGGAACAATGCTGAATTTTGGCATGTTTGGTCTAAAATCTGTTGAGCAATTAAGAGTTACAGCGCGTCAAATTGAAGCTGCAAGAAGGGCCGCTGTTAGAGAGATGAAAAGGCAAGGTAGATTCTTTATTAGAATTTTTCCTGATCTTCCTGTTTCTAAAAAACCAAATGAAGTACGTATGGGTAAAGGTAAAGGTTCACCAGAGTATTTTGCGGTTAGAGTCTCACCCGGTAGAATAATGTTCGAAATTAATGGGGTGGATGAAGCTGTTGCGCGAAAAGCCTTAGAGCTTGCTGCTTCTAAGTTGCCAGTAAAAACAAAAGTGGTAAAGAGATATGAGTAATTCAGATTATAAAGCAAAAGCTTTACTTGATCTTGATAATAAAAAATTAGAAGAATCTCTTTCTTTTTTTAAGAAAGAGCTTTTTAACCTTAGGTTTCAAAAGACTCTTGGCGAATTAACTAACACCAGTAGATTTGCAAAAGTTAGGAAGAATATAGCAAGAGTTGAAACGGAATTAACAAGAAGAAGAAAGGTTGGAGCGAAATAATGCCAAGAAGGATTTTACAAGGTACGGTTGAAAGTGCAAAATGTGATAAGACAATATCCGTTAGAGTAGAAAGAAGATTTAGAGATCCTCTTTATCAGAAGACTGTAAAAAGATCTACTAAATATGCAGCTCATGACCCTGAAGGTAAGTATAAAGAAGGCGATAAAGTAAGAATTATAGAGTGCAAACCAATATCCAAGACTAAAAGATGGATGGTGGTAAGCGAATAAATCTTTGACTTATTGTATTAATTTTTGTATCTTGTGCTGTGTTTAATATTATTTATGTTTTGGAAGTTTAAGTTATGATTCAGATGCAAAGCGTCCTTAAGGTCGCGGATAATTCTGGTGCAAAAAAAGTGATGTGTATAAAAGTACTTGGCGGTTCTGATCACATGACCACGGAGTGTTGTAATGTTATAGTTGTGTCTATAAAAACTGCTATTCCAGGGGGAAAGGTTAAGAAAGGAGATGTACACAGGGCTCTTATTGTTAGAACTAAAAAAGGTATTAGAAGATCTGATGGTAGTACTATTCAGTTTGATTCAAACTCTGTGGTATTGGTAAATAAACAGAATGAACCTATTGGAACAAGGGTTTTTGGACCAGTGCCAAGAGAACTCAGAGGTAAAGGATTTGGAAAAATTGTTTCTCTTGCGGAAGAGGTAATATAAATGATTAAACTTAAAATAAAAAAGGGTGATAAAGTTAAAGTCATCACGGGAAAAAGTAAAGGTAAAATAGGCGATGTTCTTAAGGTTTTTCCAAAAGAAAATCGAGCTTTAGTTTCTGGAGTTAATTTAGCAAAGGTTCATTTGAAGCCTAGTCGTAATAATGAAGGTGGTATTTCTCAGAAAGAATTACTAATTCATATTTCGAATTTAAGCCATATAGATCCAAAGACAGATGAAATCACTAAGGTTGGAATAAAGGTTTTGGAAAATGGTAAGAAAGTAAGATTTGCAAAAAAATCTGGTGAGATAATTTCTAAGGAAGGTAAGTGATGTTACTTAGGTTTAAAGAATTGTATGTAAAAGAAATAGTTAAATCTTTACAAGAAAAATTTAACTATAAAAATATACATCAGATGCCCAAGCTATCAAAGGTAGTAGTTAATATGGGAGTCAGTGATGCCGTATCTGATTCGAAGGTCATAAATAGCGCTATAGCTGATCTTACTGCAATTACCGGACAGAAACCTTATGTAACTTATGCCAAGAAATCAATAGCCAGTTTTAAGCTCCGCGAGGGAATGAAAATAGGCTGCAAAGTCACCTTGAGAAGTGATAGAATGTTTGAGTTCTTAGAAAGGCTGGTTATTGTTGCTTTACCAAGGGTAAAAGAGTTTAAAGGGTTTTCAGTAAAAAGTTTTGATGGTAAAGGTAATATAACTTTTGGAATAAAAGAACAGATAGTGTTTCCTGAAATCAATTATGATAAAATTGATAAAATCAGAGGCATGGATATAACCATTGTTACTACAGCGCAAACAGATGAAGAAGCGAAGGTTTTGTTGTCTGGATTTAGTTTACCATTTTACAATTAATTTAGAGATATAAGTTGCTATGGCAAAAATTGGTTCTATAGAGAGAAACAACAAAAGGAAGAGGCTTGCAAAGTCTTTAGCCTCTAAAAGGGAAAAGTTAAAATTAGAAATTTATTCTAAGGATCTTCCTATCGATGAAAGATTTAACCTAGTATTGAAATTAGCTAAACTTCCAAGAAATTCAGCTAAAAACAGGGTTAGAAATAGATGTGCATTAACCGGAAGGCCGAGAGGGTATTATCGCAAGGTAGGCTTGTCTAGAAATATGATAAGAGAACTAGCAGGGAAAGGAATGTTGCCTGGTGTTGTTAAGGCAAGTTGGTAAAAATATAAATTTAGGAGTATTGTTATGTCAATGACCGATAATATAGCGGATATGTTAACAAGAATTAGAAACGGACAGAAGAGTAAATTACTTAATGTGGTTCTGCCGGTTTCAAATCTTAAGTGCGCAGTTCTTGAAGTGCTGAAAGGTGAGGGATATATTGCTGGTTATACTGTTAATTCCGAAGCTAAAGAAATTAATGTCGAGCTTAAATATTCTCGTGCAGGCCGTCCTGCGATATGTGAAATTCATAAAGTGTCCAAGCCAGGGAAAAGGATATATTCACCGATTTCTAGTCTTAAAGGTTATTTTAATAATATGGGCATACATATTCTCTCTACGTCAAAAGGAGTGATGTCTGATAGAGAGGCTAAAAAGCAGAATGTTGGTGGTGAAGTAATTTGTAAAGTATTTTAGAGTATTAAAGATGTCAAGAGTAGGTAAAGTACCAGTATCACTAACTCATGGTGCTAAAGTAGAAATTTCTGGTTTGAATGTAAAAGTTCATGGCGCTAAGGGTTCTCTAGAAAAAGGTTTTGCAGGCGATATTACGATCGAGCAAAAGGGAGAAACTGTTGTGGTAAAACCTTTAAATGATACTAATGCAGCAAAAGCTATGTGGGGTACTGCAAGAAGTATTATTAATTCGATGGTGAAAGGTGTAACTGTTGGATTTTCTGAAGAGTTAGAAGTTAATGGCGTTGGGTATAGAGCGGCAATTAAAGGTAAATACTTGAATTTAACCCTAGGGAAAAGCCATAATACCAAAATTGAAATTCCAGAGGGAATTAAGGTAGAGACTCCAAAACAAAATATTATAACTCTGGAATCCATAAATAAGGAAAAACTTGGTGAGTTTATTGCAGTGGTAAAAAGACAAAGGCCACCAGAGCCTTATAAAGGTAAAGGAATTAAGCGTAAGGGCGAATACGTACAAAGGAAAGAAGGTAAAAAAGGTTAATTTTAGGTTTTATATGAGTGCAAAGAGTCATAGTTTTCAAAAAAGAAAAGAGCGGGTAAGGATTAAGCTAAAAAAAGTTAGTAATAGAAATAGGCTTTCTGTTTTTAAATCAGGTCAACATATATATGCGCAAATAATCGATGATTTAACAGCAAAAACTCTAGTTTCTGCTTCAACAGTTGATAAGGAAATAAGGAAAGCTGGCAAATCAAATTGTAATATTGAGAATGCAATTAAAGTTGGGAAGTTGATAGGAGAAAGAGCAGCTGAAAAAGCTATTAAGTTGGTAGCTTTTGATAAAGGTGGTCATAAATATCATGGTATTATTAAGGCTCTTGCAGAAGAAGCAAGAAAAAATTTAAACTTTTAATTAGAGAATATTGATGTCTAAAGATTCTACAAAAAATATGGAAGGTTTAAGCGAGGAACTAGTTCATATCAATAGGGTAACAAAAGTTGTAAAAGGCGGAAGGAATTTTTCTTTTGCAGCAATTGTAGTGGTTGGAGATGGAAATGGTAGAGTTGGATTTGGCAACGGTAAAGCAAAAGAAGTTACAGAAGCAAGGGCAAAAGCAACAAAAGACGCAAGAAATAATTTAGTTTCAGTACCTTTATATAAAGGTAGGACAATTCATCATGACGTGGTAGGGAAGAGTGGGGCTGCCAAAGTGTTACTTAGAAGGGCTACTCCCGGTACGGGAGTTATTGCCGGTGGCCCAATGAGGTCTATTTTTGGCTGCCTTGGGATTGCTGATATTGTAGCTAAATCGCTTGGGTCTTCTAATCCTAACGCTATGATTACAGCTACCTTTGATGCGCTGCGTAACCTTAATGCGCCAAAAGTTATTGCTTCACGGAGGGACAAAAATATTCATGAACTTTCCGTAAACTTGCTAAAAGAAAAAAAATAAGAAATAAACAGGTATTGTGTTATGGCTGAAAAAAAATCAAATGCAAAATTTTCCCAGATAAAAGTGGTGCAAGTTGTAAGCCCGATAGGGCGTAGGCCGGATCAAAAACAAACGCTTATAGGCCTTGGTTTGAATAAAATGCACAAGGAAAGAGTTCTTGAGGATACTAATTCCATAAGGGGAATGATCAATAAAGTAAGGCATCTTGTAAAATTTGAAAATGTGTAATTTAGAGTATAAAGGTTAAAATGAGAGTAAATTCATTATTTAACGTTCCTGGATCGAGAAAACCAAGAAAGAGAATTGGTAGGGGAAATGGTAGTGGAACTGGTAGAACTGGTGGGCGTGGAGAGAAAGGTCAAAAGTCTCGCTCTGGTGTTTCTATTAAAACTGAAGGTGGGCAAATGCCGCTTATAAAAAGGTTACCAAAAAGAGGCTTTAATAGTTCTAAGTCGATAAGATATACCCCAATTAGTATGGCTGATATCGAATTCTTAATTATCGAAAAAAGGATAGATACTTCAGTTGTCTTCAATAAAACATCACTTGTTAATATTGGTTACATTAAAAGTGAAAAAACCCCTGTTAAATTGCTTGCTGGAATTGATAAAATGAACTTTAAAATATCTGTGCAGTTAGATGCTTATTCGAAAACTGCTAAAGAGTTAATTGAAAAAGCTGGTGGTCAGGTACTATAACGAGATTGTGAGATAATGCAAAAATCAAAGGGCGAACTTAGCAGTAGGATATTGTTTACACTATCTATATTGCTTGTGTGTAGAGTAGGTTCTTTCATTCCTATTCCTGGTATTGATTCTGTTGCTCTGGCAAGTTTAGCAGAGCAAAGTCAGGCTGGTATTCTTGGTATGTTTAATATGCTCTCAGGAGGATCTCTTGGGAGAATGTCTATTTTTGCTTTAGCGATAATGCCTTACATTACTGCTTCTATAATTATTCAGTTAATGACAATTGCTTATAAACCTCTAGAGAATCTTAAAAAAGAGGGAGAAACTGGGAGAAGGAAGATAAACCAACTCTCACGGTATTTGACGGTTTTATTTGCAGCTTTCCAGGCTTATGGTGTAGCAATTGGTCTTGAGTCTACTGCGACTCCTTATGGTCCAGTTGTAATCATTCCTTCTTTTATTTTTAAAGTTTCAACTATTACAACTTTAGTTGTCGGAACTATGTTTCTTATGTGGCTTGGTGAGCAGATTTCATCTCGCGGCATAGGAAATGGTACATCTTTAATAATTTTTGTTGGAATTATTTCAGGGCTTCCGAGCGCCGTAATAGGAATGTTTGAATTGTCCAGAAAGGGAGTTATGTCACCATTGGCAGTTATTTCTATATGTGCAGGAGTTGTCGCCATGATAGCAATTATTGTTTATTTTGAAAGAGCTCAGCGTAAAGTATTAGTACAATATCCAAAAAGACAGGTTGGAAATAAGATTTATGGTGGTGAGGCGACGCATTTACCTTTAAAATTAAATACTGCGGGTGTAATACCGCCGATTTTTGCAAGTTCTATACTTTTATTTCCTGCTACTGTAGCTGGATTTTCTGGAGAAAAATCTGAATTTATGGCTAGTTTATCGCACTATCTGGGACATGGAAAAGCTTTATTTATACTGCTTTACGTGTTTTTAATAATGTTCTTTAGTTTTTTTTATACTGCCGTTGTGTTTAATTCTGAAGAAACAGCTAATAACTTAAGGAAGCATGGCGCTTATGTAGCAGGCAAAAGACCTGGCAAAAACACTTCGGAATACTTTGATTATTTGCTTACTCGATTGACAGTAATTGGTGGTTTATACTTATCTGTAGTTTGTGTTGTGCCTGAATTATTGATGAATAAATATTCTGTAGCCTTTGCTTTAGGCGGAACAAGTTTCTTAATAGTTGTAAATGTGGTTATTGATACTTTTACTCAAATTCAGACGCACTTGTTTAGTTCCAGATATGAAGGTTTAGTAAAGAAAATGAAATTGAAAGAGAGATGATAAAAAAGGTTATATTGTTGATTGGCCCTCCAGGTTCTGGAAAAGGTACACAAGGTAAAATCTTGGCAGAAAAATTAATGCTCCCTCATATTTCTACTGGTGATATTTTTAGAAAGATTGCAACAAATAACACTGATGAATCAAGGCTTTTATACGAGTATATGGATTCTGGTAAATTAGTGCCTTCTGAATTGGTCAACAAAATTGTAAAAACAGCTATACTTTCTGATGATTACAAAAATAGGTGTATTTTGGATGGTTACCCAAGAAATTTAGAGCAAGCTGAATATCTTAATAAAAACGTACATGCAGAAATAAGCTGTATATTTTTTAATGTGCCTGATGAAGTAGCTATAAAGAGGATTGCAGGTAGATATAACTGTGAGTCTTGTGGAAGCATATATAACAAGTATTACGATAATCCTAAAATTGAAGGCATATGCGATAATTGTGGATCTATTAAGCTACTATTTAGATCTGATGATGACGAAAAAACGGTTTTAGCTAGGATGGAAGAGTATAAAAAAGAAACTTTACCTTTAGTTGAATATTATAAGAAAAAAGGGAGATTCTTTAATATAAATGCTACTGCTAATAAAGAAAAAGTAATTGAAGAAATTGATTTGATTGCAAAAAGAATTTGACTTTATCGGATATTTTTATATTATTCTGATTCTAATTATTTATAAAAATTTGGAGAAATTTTGTGGCAAGGATTGCAGGTGTAAATATTCCAGCAAATAAAAGGTTAGTAATTAGCCTAACATATATTTATGGTATTGGGCTACCTTCTGCTCAAAAAATTTGTAAGGATGCTGGTATCTCAGAAAGTAAAAGGGTTAAGGACTTAGTAGATCAGGAATTAATTACTCTTCGTTCTCTTATAGAAAAAAGTTATCAGGTAGAAGGAGATTTAAGAAGAGAAGTTAGTCTTAATATTAAAAAGAAAAAAGATATGCGTTCCTACGAAGGTTTAAGGCATATTAGAAGGTTGCCAGTTCGTGGTCAGAATACTCATTCTAATGCTAGAACTAGAAAAGGAAAGCGTGTAGCCATTGCTGGGAAAAAACAATAATTTAGGATATAGATAAATGAGTCCGATTAGCAAAATTAAGAAAAAAAAGAAAAACATTTCGCTTGGAGTAGTTCATATTAAAGCTACTTTTAATAACACTATTGTAACTTTTACTGATATTCAGGGCAATGTAATAGCTATATCTACTGCTGGATCACAAGGTTTTAAAGGAGCAAAAAAAGCAACTCCTCATGCTGCGCAGCTAACTGTTGATAGAGCTTCCGAAAATGCTAAAGATAATGGTATGAAAACTGTTTCTATAAGGGTTAAAGGAGCGGGGTCACAACGTGAAGCGGCTATGAGGGCAGTATTTAGCCAGAATTTTGTTGTGACTTCAATAACTGATGTTTCTGGAGTTGCCCATAACGGTGTTAGACCGCCGAAGAGGAGAAGGGTATAAGTAAGCAACATTAGAGAAAAGGATAAGAATATGCTATCAATAAACAAAAACTGGAATTCGCTCATTAAACCATTGAAAATTATTTGTGCCGATTCCGGTATGGACGATAAAATTAATGTTGCTAATATAGTTGTCGAACCATTAGAACGGGGGTTTGGTTTAACTTTAGGAAATGCTTTGAGGAGGATTCTGCTTTCTTCTTTACAAGGCGCTGCTATTACTGCAATGAAAATTCCAGGAGTGGTACATGAGTTTTCCTCCAAGTCAGGTGTGAAAGAAGATGTTATTGACTTAATCTTGAATGTAAAAAATATAGCAATCAGGATGCATAGTTTAGAGAAAAGAATTATTAGACTTAATGCTAAAGGACCATGTGTTGTGACTGCTGGCATGATAGAGACTTCAAGTGATGTTGAGATATTAAACCCTGATCAAAAAATTTGTACCTTGTCTAAGGATGCTGAACTGGAGATAGAATTTTATTGCGAAACTGGTAGAGGCTACGTTCCTGCTAGTAGTGCCAAAGAAAAAGATTTGCCGATAGGTGTGGTAACTATTGATGCTTTATTTAGCCCGGTGAAAAAAGTATCCTATAAAGTAGAAGATACTCGTGTAGGACAGGTAACTGATTATGATAAATTAATAATGACTGTTGAGACTAATGGCTCTATTACACCAGAGATGGCGATAGCGTTGTCTGCAAGAATTCTCCAAGATCAATTAGATTTGTTTGTCACTTTTGAAGAAGAAGAAGAAGAAAAAGCAGAGGTTTCAAGGGAGCTGGAATTTAATCCTGTTTTACTTAAGAAAGTAAGTCACCTTGAACTTTCTGTTAGATCACAGAATTGTTTGCAAAATGATAATATAGTTTATATCGGAGATCTTGTAATAAAAACAGAAGCAGAGATGTTGAAAACCCAGAATTTTGGGAGAAAGTCTCTTAATGAAATAAAAGAAATTTTATCCAAGTTTAATTTAAAGTTTGGAATGGAAATTCCTGGTTGGCCACCTGAAAATGTTGAAGAGCTAGCCAAAAAATATGAGGACCCATATTAAATGGGGCTTTGTAGGGCAAGTATGGGTGTAATTTAAAGTAGTAATTGTTTAAAATTTTAGCCTTAATTGATAAAAGCTAAATTAAATATAATCTGAGACATTTAGGTATAAAAAATGCGTCATAAGTTAAAAGGAAGAAAACTAAATAGAACAAGTAGTCACCGAATGGCAATGTTTGCAAATATGGCAACATCTTTGATTATGAATGAGCAAATCAAGACTACTGTACCAAAAGCCAAGGAATTAAGGCCTTTTGTCGAAATTTTGGTTACCAAAGCAAAAAAAAGCAGTCTTGCTGTTAGAAGAGAGATTATCTCAAAAATTAAAGATAAGGCAGCCGCCGAGAAATTAATTTCGGTACTAGCTAATAGGTATAAAGAAAGAGCTGGTGGTTATACCAGAATAGTTAAAGCAGGTTTTAGGTATGGTGATGCGGCACCAGTTGCTTATATTGAGTTTGTTGATAGAGATATAAATGCAAAAGGTTGTATGACCCCTAAAATAGAAGAAACAGCAGTACAAGAAACCCAAGAGTAAAAAGAAGCATAAAATTATGGCAAATCACTCATCTACAGAAAAAGCTATAAGAAAAATAGCAAAAAAATCAGCTATTAATAGAAATAGAAGAACAAGAATCAGGACTTATATTAAGAAATCTCTTTTAGCTGTTGAATCTGGTTCAAAAGAAGAAGCTGGTAAAATTTTTATTTCCACCCAATCAGAAATAATGCGTGGAGTATCAAGAGGGTTAATCAAGAAAAATACAGCTTCAAGAAAAGTTAGTCGACTTGCAAAGAAACTAAAATCAATATCTGTTACGACTAAGTCAGAATAGTATAATCAGAGTTTATGGCTTTGTTGCATGAATCTGAATTTAGCTATACCACCCCTTTCCCCAAAATTCAGGTTTAGGCAATGCGCATAGGAATTGGTTTACCAATCTCAAACATTTTGTTTAAAAGTTGGCATTTAATTATCATTTCATTTTTCATATTATCGTCTTCTCTTGATAGAAAATTACTACCAAAAGCAGTTTTAAATCTGAAGAAGGTATTTTCTACCAACTCCCTACGTCCATATTTATTCTTGTTCCTCCATGCATGATATCCTTTATTTTGTTGATACGCAGCACTTTGCTGACGCTCAGTTTTTGCCTTCTCGGCAATAAGGTGATTCGGCGGTCTAATAGTAGGCTTTATGCCTTTTGTACGTATGATTTGATATATGTTTTTACCATCGTACCCCGAGAGTCGGCTAAAACATCTTTTGTCTTGATATTTTTTAGTAATTCTTCTACTTGAGATCTATCGTCTTTGTTGTGATGAGTTATCGTAGCGCCTGTAATAATCCCATTATTCCCAGCAGCTATATGGAGCTTCTTCCAAGTTCTTCGTATATATTGCTTATCGTGTTTGTTTTCTAGCCATTCATTACCGGTATAAGTCTGAATCCCAGTGCTGTCTAAGCATAGGTAATCAAAATCCGTGTCTAGACTACCTAATAAAAACTCAAGATTTAATTTCCTTCCTCGTTTACTCAATGTTGTATAATCGGGACAAGTAAGCGATAGTCCCGTAAGCATAAATATCCAGTTGATAAAACCTTGGCTCTGTCTTAGTTTTAAACTAAATAGATACCTAATTTGTAAACACATCAAAATAGCCTTATCGCTATACCTTCTCTGGCCCACCGCGCTTTTTATTACTTCTGCTCTCCTCGTACCAACCGTTGCTTAAATCCGAGGCGATCATAAAATCTATGCGACCTCTATTACGCAAAATATTATTATATTCTGACCAATTAGTAATTTTAAATTTTGAGCCTTTGCGAGATAGGCTAAATGATTTTTTCTTCGGTGACCGCATTCGAATCTATAAGCAATTTTATACGATCATAAGCATACCGGCTTATTAGATATTTCGATAGCTCAATGATTCATGCAACAAAGCCGATCTTGATAGTGAAAAAGCAAGAACCCGCTATGAGCTAGAGGAAAAAGAAGCTGATTTAATGCAGCTTGGCTTGGTAAAAATCAGTAGCAAACGAATAAACAACAGTTTTGCTAGCGATTACATAGGTATAAGAGAATCGGAAGAAGGGAAGTACCTAAAAGGGTATATCGAGGCAAACAAGCGAGTAGTAGAAATAATTCAAACGATTAGTATGTGGCAGCAAAAGGAATTACGGCAAAGCGGGGTGAAACCGGAATTTTGGGAACATGAATCGTGGGATGAATTCAACAACGAGCGAAAAGTGCGCAATCAGTATGCACGGGGCATTATCGGAGGTTACGAAAGATTTGCCGATTTGATAACGCAAACGGGAATGAATTATGCAACGATACTCAAACAAGCGAAAACCTGCGAGGATAATAAATATCAGATAAATAACATAAGTACACAGCTACATATCGAATCGACGAATTATGCGGATCTAGTTAACGGGATTCTAGAGGGCGGATTAGAATTAACTAAAAAATCCTACAACAACCTGAAGCTTGAGATTGCGGAGAATTACGGGAAGATTCAGGAAGCATATCAAAAAATAGAAGAATTAAAAGAAGACGATTTGGATTTAAGGTCTGCAATTGATATTGAAGCAAATTATCGCAAGGTTTTAATGCCTGCATATTTAGGTCGTATTTATAGGGAAGAGCCGTCCGAAGTGCTTTTAAAATATGCAGCGGCGGTAGAAAGGCACGGATTAGAGGAAGCCGTTAGGATGATAGAGGCTAAACCGACAATAATCGGCAAGCTTAAGGGATTCGGGATCGGTAGGTTTAGTTTTAGTAGCACCCGAGACGATGCGGAGGCGAATATAGAGAATATAGGTAAGCGATTAGTCGCATATAGTCGGAGTAGTGATATGGAGGAGAAATTAAGCTTGGAGCTAGCAGATAAGAAGTTTAGCGAGCAGATAGGGTTGCTGGAGGAGGAAATTGAACGATTAAAGAGTTTATTACCGTCGACTCTGGATGAAAAATTCCTCGATAAGGTGGGGAATTTCTTAGTAGATAATAAAAATAACGAAAAAAATGCGCCATTAAGCTTAAATGAAATAAGAGAATCTGAAGAGTTTGAGGCAGTATACATTAAAAATGTTCAAGCTGAGGTGGGAAATGAAACAATAGAAATAACAGATTTACCTGAAAACAAAGGGGAAATTGAACCGGCAGCACAATTTAAGGAAGAGAATCAAAAACCTGAGCAAGTACAAGTAGGGATAGAAGCAAATCAGGTAGTAAAGGGGAGGAAAGTACAAGCAGCAATTGATATTGAAGCAAATAATGATAAAGGGGCTAACGAAGAAAGTTGGGGCTACCTATGAATACAGAAACACGGGTGGAAAACTACTTGGTTATGTTGTTCGGGTTTTAGATAAAGAGGGTAAGAAACAGACATTGCCTGTCAGTTATTGCCATAATACCAAGGCGAACATTAACAGATGGTGGCTAAAAGGTTTTAGCGATAAGGGGTATAAACCGATATACGGAGCAGAAAAACTTGGTCAATCACCGCTGCAAAGGGTTTTAATTGTTGAGGGTGAGAAGTGTTGTGCGCCAGGTATACTAGTCCACCCCTGCGCCAGATGAGAAGTCCACTATATACTAACTTTTTTGTATCATATTGTCATCCTCCATTTTAAATTTTGGCGTAAAGTTTTTTCGGTAAGAATC
>TBL_comb48_EPIDRAFT_1000248_pt1 | contig 43116 bp, 36 predicted proteins | sample TroBogEpilimnion_37_FD_10681 | JGI IMG/M metagenome (IMG submission 10681) | reverse complement strand
CCAAGGCTTCCGAGCGAGCACTCGCCGCCCTGCGGCTGGACACCTTCAGCCGCATCATCCGGCTGCCGATGGCGACGCTGAACCAGCGCCGAGTGGGTGAACTGGCCTCGCGACTTGCCAACGATGTCGAGGCCATGCGTGAGACGCTGGTGGTCACGATCCCGATGCTGATCCGGCATACGGTGATGCTGTCACTCTGCCTGGTGCTGATCCTGAACATGTCGGTGAAGCTGTCGCTATTCATGGTGGGAACCATTCCCGTGGTGATCGTGATGATCGCCATTTTTGGCTCGCGCATCCGCAAGCTAACCAAGCGGGCGCAGGATAACCTCGCCGCGTCGCAGGTGGTGGTGGATGAGAGCCTGCAAAGCATCGTGAGCGTGAAAGCCTTCCGCAATGAGGCCTATGAGATGGCCCGCTATGACAAGAACCTCAGCGAATACCTGCGCACCGTGCTGCGCGCGGCGATTCCTCGGGCCTCGTTCATCGCCTTCATCATCTTCGCCTTCAGCGTGGCCTTGATTCTCGTGACGTGGTTTGCTATGCGCATGCTGAACGACGGCGGCATCGGCAAGGAGGAACTGACGCAGTTCGCTGGTCTCAGCGGCATGATTGCGGCCTCGTTCGTGCAGTTTCCTGAACTGATTACCCAGCTCCAGAGGGCGCTCGGGGCCACCGAGCGTGTGCGCGAAATCTTGCGTGATCAAACGGAACCGGATGACACGGCGGGGGCTTCGAAGCAGCGCTTCAAAGGGGAGATCGACATGCACGATGTCAGCTTTGCCTACCCTACGCGCCCGGAAGCCGTGGTGCTGCGCGACTTCAATCTGCAAGCGAAGGCCGGGCAACGCATCGCGCTGGTGGGGCCAAGTGGTTCGGGCAAATCGACCAGTGTGGCGTTGCTCTTCCGTTTCTACGATCCGACCACGGGCGAAATCCGCATTGATGGTCAGCCGATTCGCGAACTCTCGCTCACCACGCTGCGCCGCAATCTCGCACTGGTGCCGCAGGAGGTGCTCCTGTTTGGTGGCAGCATCAAAGAAAACATCGCCTACGGCAAGCCCGAGGCCACTGAGGAGGAGATCATCAGTGCCGCGAAGAAAGCCAACGCGCACGATTTCATCGTCAGCCTCACCGAAGGCTATCATACCTTGGTGGGGGATCGCGGAACGCAGCTTTCCGGTGGCCAGCGCCAGCGAATCGCCATCGCCCGTGCCATTCTCGCTGATCCGGCCATCTTGATTCTCGATGAAGCCACCAGCAGCCTCGATGCGGAGAGCGAGCGCCTCGTGCAGGATGCTCTGGACAAGCTGATGGAAAACCGCACCAGCATCATCATCGCCCACCGTCTGAGTACCGTGCGGCGTTGCGATCAGATTCTTGTGATGTCCGCCGGGGCCATCCTCGAACGCGGCACGCACGATGAACTTGTGGCGAAGCCTGGTAGTTTGTATGGCTCGCTGGCGAAGCTGCAGTTGGAGTAGTGGCCTTTAGAGTGGTGAGCCAACCCTGCGCGGAGTAGTGCGCACATTCCATGTGCGGTTTGGGAGGCCGGAGACCGCACTCGGAGAGTGCGGTCCACGCCACGCTGCGGCCTCAGGCTGCCTTAACTCCGAAACACCATCGCTGGCTCCAGTTTGCTCACGCGCCAGATGCCGAGTAGGGCCGCCAAGGTGCAGATGCCCAGGACTACGCCGAGCACGGCAAAGGGGACGAATTCCGGCATGTAGAAGGGTGGCTGCTCGTTTTTAAGCGCTGCCATGGCGAAGCCGGACGTGAAAAACAAGCCGATGCCGTAACCGATAATGCCGACGGTGAAGGCCTGCGTGATGAGCATCAGGCAGAGCGTGCCGTTGGATGCGCCCATGGCTTTGAGAGCGCCGAGATGCCGCATGTTTTCCAACACGAAGGAATAGAAGGTCTGGCAGCTCACCGCCATGCCCACGAGCAAGCCGATGACGACCGTGGTGCCGAAGGAAATCGGGATGCCAGTGTTTTTGACATACCACCACACGGTTGAGACATTGAAGTTATCGGTCTTGCCGCCGCCGCGTTGCGCCCAGAATTCGCCGAAGCCCGCTTCGCGGTTTATGAAGGCTTTCAGGCCGGTCTCGCGCTGAATGTCTGCTACTGCCTGGTCTAGGCTCACGCCTTCGCGCGGGGCGCAGATGACCGCCTGGAGCATCTTGCGCTGGGGGGGCACATACTGTAGGGCACGCTCATAGGTCGTCCAAACGTAGGGGCCGCCGGTAAAAGAGGTCATGGCGTCAGCGATGCCTACCACACGGGCCTCTTGGTCATTGAGTTCAAACATGTCGCCGACCTTCACTTTGTCGCCGCGTTTCCGTGCCAGACGTGTGACACCCAGATCGTCAATGATCACTGAATGCGGCAGTCGCAGTTTCATCAGGTCGCCTTCCAGCATCTTCGCGGGTGCTCCGGCGAGCGTGTTGGAGTCAATGCCGATGAGCTGGATCATCTTGAAGTTCCCGTTCTCCAGCCGCACGCGCTGGATGCCCGAATAGATCGGCGAGGCCCAGGCCACACTGCTCACACTGCGTACGCGGGCCACATCGGTGTCCAGCAGCGGATTCGTTTCATTGACCTGCTCCACCTTTTCCTCAACGACCCAGATGGGTGCCGGGACGTTTTTCAGGGTGGACTTTGTCCAGTTCATCAGTCCGCAAAACACCGCCGTCTGCTGCGCCATCAAAAACGTCGCCACCGCGAGACCTGCGACGAGCATGAGGTACTTCGCCGTATCACCGAAGAGCATTTTGAGAGCGAGGCGGAGCATGAGGGGAAAATCAAAAGGGGTTCAATTAGAGCAAAGTCACTCCTTCGGCCTGTGCTGCTGCGCGCATTGAGCCATCGGATGAGAGCAACGGACATTGCAGACGCAAGGTCAGTTCCAGATACGCCGCATCATACGAACTGAGCGAATGTTTTGTCGACAGTCGTTGGATTTCTCCAATGTGAGCGGTGGACTCTTCATTCACTCGCACTGGGTAACCGTGAATGCAGGTGATCGCTAGATCTCGCTCGCTTGGCTCCAACTTCTTGCGTCGCTCACGCACGAGTAGAACATTGAGAGTCTCCAGCAGCCACAGCGGCGGCACGCAGATGTCAGCACCGTTGCCGAGGTAATGGAGGAATGCCTCTGACACCTTCTCATCGTGGTTGGGCAGCACCGTGCCTAGTGCCGCGTTCGCATCCGCTACGAGGGTCATCATGCGCGTCTTCCCGCCTCAAGATAATCCCGCGCCGTCCAATCATCGTTGACGTATTTTGCTGCCAGTTGTGCTTTCAGCCGCCGTGCTTGTTCGATTTTGTCCAGCACGGGCTGCGCCTGTGTGTATTCGCGTTCCGGCGTGATACGGGCCTGAACACGCCCTTCGTTGGTGAGACAGACCTGCTCTCCCTCCATCACCGTGCGCAGGTAGGAGGCAGCGTTCAGCAGAAAGTCAGCAACGGAGGTGTTCACGACCACAATAATGCGGGAAATCCACCCTCTTTGCAATGCAGTTTCTGCGGCGTTTAGCCCCCGAACATGCCGCCCAGACCGCTGCTGATCACACTGGTCAGGACGCTTTGGATCTGGCTGCCACTGGGGTTGTTGTCGTGGATGTGGCCCTGGGGTGTCAGTTTGTCGATGATCTGTGGCAGGAACTGCGTCAGCAGCGGCAGGACGGTATGCACCTGCATGCCCACTTTGCCTGCGAGTGCTTGCAGGTTTTCGGTGCCGACGGCGGCTTTCATCTGATCGGCATTGATGGGCATATTTGTGCCCGTTCCGACCCAGGAGGCAAAGGTTTCAGCCAGGCCTGCTTTTTCAAATTGAGCCATCATGCCGCTCAGGCCACCGGCTTCATTGAGCAGACCGGAGAGCATCGCTGCTGGGTCCATTTTGGCGGAGCCGCCGAGCATGCTGCCCAGCGCGTTTTTGGCGAGTGAATCGAAAAGTCCCATGGTGGCCGCGAGTGTGGGGGCAGGGAGGGTAAAGTCAAGGAAGGGTAAGTGGTGTGAATGAACCGACAGCAATCACTGAGCACCTAAGGATGGCATCGCCTTGACCCGCGCGCCCCTTCCGCTACTCTTCCCACCCCCAAACCCACTTTTATCCCCACAACAATGAGCCAGACCCACGAATTCCAGGCCGAAGTCAAACAAGTCCTCGATATCGTCATTCACAGCCTCTACACCGACCGCGAGATCTTCATTCGCGAGCTGGTGTCCAACGCTGCCGACGCGATGGAAAAGATGCGCCTCACCCAGCTCACGGAAAAAGAGGTCTTCGACGCCTCCGCCGCGCTGGAAGTCACCATCACCACCGATGAAGCCGCCCGCACGCTGACCATCGCCGATCATGGCATTGGCATGACCCGCGCGGAACTCGTCGAAAACCTCGGCACCATCGCTCACTCCGGCTCCAAAGCCTTTGCCGCCGCGTTGAAAAATGCTGGCAAGCAAAACGATGCCTCGCTCATCGGTCAGTTTGGCGTGGGCTTCTACTCCGCCTTCATGGTGGCCGACAAAGTCGAAGTTCACACGCATTCCTGGCGCAATGAAGGCGAGCACCTGGTCTGGACCAGCGATGGCAGCACCAGCTACACGATTGATGACTCCACTGAGGAGGCCCGTGGCTGCAAAATCGTGCTGCATCTGAAGGAAGACGCTGCCGAGTTTGCCACGAAGAACCGCGTGAAGCAGGTGCTGGAGAAGTATTCCAACTTTGTCAGCTTCCCGGTCATCCTCGACACCGAGCGCGTGAACACCGTTGAAGCCCTCTGGCTGAAATCGAAGGATGGCATCACCGACGAGCAGTACACGGAGTTCTACCGCTTCGCTGCGCACGCCTTTGATGATCCGAGCTACCGCCTGCACTTCCAGGCCGAGTCGCCCATCGCCATCAATGCGCTGCTGTTCACGCCTACGCAGAACATGGAATCCTATGGCATGGGCCAGATGGAGCCCAATGTCGGCCTCTACTGCAAGAAGGTGCTGATCGACCCGAAACCGAAGAAGCTGCTGCCGGAATGGATGCGCTTTGTGCGTGGCGTCATCGACAGCGAAGACCTGCCGCTGAACATCTCCCGCGAGTCCATGCAGGACAGCGCGCTGGTGCGCAAGCTCGGCGATGTGGTGGCGAAGCGCCTGCTCAAGCACCTGGACAAGGAAGCCGTCGAAGATCCGAAAAAGTACAACGAATTCTACGCGAGCTTCAGCCGCTTCTTCAAAGAAGGTATCGCCACGGATTACACGAACCGCGACGCCATCGCCAAGCTGCTGCGCTTTGAATCCAGCATGACCGAGCCGGGCGAGACCGTGAGCCTGACCGAATATGTGAAGCGCATGAAGGAAGACCAGAAGGAGATTTACTACCAGGTCTCCACCTCCCGCAGCACCATCGAAAGCGGCCCCTACGTGGCTGCTTTCAAAGCAAAGGGCTTTGAAGTGCTCTACATGTTTGAGCACATCGACGAGTACGTCATTTCCAGCCTCAACAAGTTTGAGGACAAAGACCTCAAGTCCGTCAACGCTCCTGACATCGACCTCGGCGAAGACAGTAGTGAAGGCGAGGCCCTCCCGGAAGCGGATGCGACCTCCCTCTGCGACTGGATCAAAGAACGCCTCTCTACCCAGGTGGAAACCGTGCGCACCGGCAAGCGTCTCGTTGGCAGTCCCGCCCTGGTGCTGACTCCTGAAGGCGAGATGAGTCCGCAGATCCGTCAGATGATGAAGGCCATGGGCAAGGATGGCGACATGCCCGGCTCGAAGGTCATCTTTGAGATCAATCCGCGCAACCAGCTCGTCCGCAACCTTTCCGCTCTCCGTGCGAAAGATCCTGAAACCGCCGGTCTCATCACCGAGCAGATTCTGGACAATGCGCTGCTCTCCGCCGGTCTTCTGGACGAGCCGCAGCGGATCATTGAGCGCACGCAGAAGCTGATGGAGAAGCTCTCCGCCTAAGTCGGCATAATCGGGCGCGAAGCAAAGCAGTGCTTGCACCTTCGCGCCCATCCGCCTTCATGGCAGCATGATCGCTTTTCTTCGCGGCCTGCTGGCCGAAGCCCTGCCGCACCGTGTGACCCTCGACGTTCACGGTGTCGGCTATGTCGCCCTCGTTCCACTCACCACCTTCGACAAGCTGCCGCAGATTGGCGCGGAGCTGCAGTTGCTCACGCATTACCATGTCACGGACCGCGACCACACGCTGTTCGGTTTCATGACCACCGATGAGCGCGATTTGTTTCGCCTGCTGATGGATCGCGTCTCCGGCATCGGCCCCAAGATGGCGCTCAGTGTTCTAAGCGGCATGCCTGTGGCCGCGTTCAAGGACGCCGTGATCAGCGGCGATGTGAAAGCGCTCTCACGCATTAAAGGCGTGGGCGGCAAGACTGCCGAGCGCATCGTGCTGGAACTGAAGGACAAGGTCGGTGTCGTCGATGCCTGGCAGGCCTCACGCACGGCCAAAGGTGCGCATGATCCGAAGCAGGAAGCGCAGACCGATGCCGTCCTCGGCCTCATCGCCCTGGGCTACAAGCAGAGCGAGGCCATCAAAGCCGTGAACGATTTGGCGAAACAACCTGGCGTGGACACGGCGGATAAACTCATCCGCGAGGCGCTGAGGAGTATGAATTGACCAAGACGTGAGGGGCTCCTAACCACAAACTGACGGGGGCGGGAGACCCCGTCGCCTTGGAGGTGCGGCACGTCGCCTACTTCAAGCTCTTGATGTAAAGAATCAGGCTCTCGATCTGCGAGTCATTGAGGATGCCTGAGTAAATCGGCATGCCGGTGTCGAACTTTTCAAAGCCCTTCACGACCTTCGCGCTTGGGGTGAGGATGGATTCGCGCAGGTAAGATTCATCCGCCTCGAACTTGCCCTTCTGGCCCTTGGCGATCTCGCGCTCGCTGCCGTACAGACCTTTCCAACTGGGGCCCACTTTGCCGACGAGTGTGCCGTCCGTGCTGTGGCAAGCCATGCAGCCAAACATCTGATACAGGCGCTCGCCTTCTTCGGCGGTGGCTTTGACCGTGGCCACGGCGGCGGCTTTGCGTGGTGTGAGATCGACCTTGAGGTTTTCATCAAAGCCTTCTTTCTTCGCATCAAACGTCATGAGTTCCCATGGGGAGAAGTAGGCGGTGTTCTCGGCTTTCAAGCCGTCTGCGCTCTTCAGTCCCCAGCCGATGCGCATCTGATGCACGCCGGCTTTCATGTCAGGGAAACCCACGAGCACGCTCATGCCGTCCTTGCTCAGGTAGGCGCTGCTCGCGGTCATCCATTCTTGGCCGCTGCTGCCCTCCAGCTTCAAATGTGGCGAGCCGTATTCAAAGGTGCGTTTGTAGTTCCAGCGCTCGCCGTTGAAGCTGTCGGGATCGGTGGCGAGTTTCGGGTCTAGTTTGGCATTGAAGCGCAGGAGGAGGCCTTTGTCCGTCGGGGTCACTTCTTTGATCAGCACACGCGGCTTGTCGGTGTAACGCACGCGGGCCAGACCGCTGATCTTCTTCACCACCGTGCCCCAGACCTGGAAGCCGACGACATAGAGTTGTCCGTCCGCCGGATTCACCACGGCATTGAGCGTGGGGAAGTCGAAGTTGCGGTTGAAGCTCACCACCGCGGCCTGCGGCTTTTCGAAATGCGAGTTCATCAGCACGCGGAACAGCTCAGGCCGGTTGTAGCCGATGTGGATCAGTTCCCCATTCACCGGCCCCATTTTCGCATCCAGCAGCCAGGTCTGCGTGACACCGCTGGGATTCACCGGATGTGGCAGCCACGTTAGCGGTTCCGTGATCGTCTCTGGGTACTTCTCCTTCGGTGCGATGGTGGGCAGGTGGCCATAGAAATGGTGATCCGAGATGATGTGCAGGGGGGTGGAGGGGACGTAGTTGCCCTGCTGATCGCTGGCGGTGACGAGGCCGGTTTTCGGATTCACGCCGATAAAGGGCTGGCGCAGGCCGTAGCCGATGACCTCCATCGACTTCCCATCCGGCGCGATCTTGATCACGGTGCCGTTGTGCTTGCCATAGGTGGTGCCTTCCTGGCCACCTTTGGAGATGTAGAGCTCGCCTTTGGGGCCGAGCTTCATGGAGTTGGGGAACTCGCGTGTCTCGGCGGTTTGCGCGAAGAGATTGCAGAACATCTCATAGCGGTCGCACTCACCGTCCTTGTTGGAATCAACGAGACGCCAGATGCCATTGCGGTCGAAGACAAGAATCTCTGCAGATGGCAGATGGGAGATAGCAGATGGGCTGGTTTTGTCTGCCTCATCTCCCATCTTCGATCTCCCATCTCCGGCCACCCGCCTCACGACAATGCTCATCGGTTCATGCAGGCCGCTGGCAAAGCGCTTCCAGGTGACTTTATCGAGATCGCCTTTTAAGCCGGAGATGAGCCACACATCGCCATCGAAGGTGACGCCTGCGGCATCGCCCTGGTCATTGAGGAAGGCGAGGTCAGCGAGGCGCACATTGCGCTTCCATGGATTGTCGAGGGGCAGGGGGATTTCGTCGATGACGAAGGCGTCGGGTTTGGTGGAGAGGGTGGCGGTGGTGGTGAGGGTTTGGGGCCAATGAGAGACCTCTAAATCAGAGCTGTCTTTGGCTCGTTTCTTTGGCCCAGAAAAATGGGATGTTTGTTGGGCTGGAAAGAAATGGCTAACTATAGCCACCATCTCTTCACTATGTGGTTTGAAATGTACCACCGGAAGTAAGCGATCAACAGAGATGTGATCAAATGTCCAAACGTTATGGCCATCTCTTCCATCCACGGGCCGTTCAATCAGTTTTTTGGTGCCGATGGCGTATGTGGTTTTAACTGACGAGGCCGTGAAACCGGTGGTAAGCATCAGGTCTGACTTCGTCGGTGGAATGTGAAGTTGTCTGGTCAAGGTGACTCCTTGATCGCTCACATCGACGATAAATGACTCATATATGCCGACTTCACCGACTTCGTATTCCAATGCGATTGGCAGATTGGTTGTAGATGCCACGTCTGCTGTTTGTATGGCTTTGAATTTTACTGCTTTCTTATCAAGTGGCCCTTTACCCACCTCCTCCGGACTCGGCGTCGGCTCACGCGGATCCACAAAGCTCGGCTTCTCCCCCACCTGCCAGCCTGGATAAATCCCATTCGCCAGCCACACCTTGCCAATCGGCTTCGGCAGGTATTCCTGCCCGTCCTTCGTCTTCTGTCCGGCCACATGGTAGGACCCTGGTGCCAGCGCATCCGCACTCACCGGTGGTTTGCCAGCATCGCCTTCCCAGATGGCGGCGATGCGGAGGAGGTCGGTGTCAAAGCAGGCCCAGAGATTGTGGCCGAGATTGAGGATGATGCCGCGCGGTGTGAGGTTGTCCTTGGGGAAGCCTTCGCCTGCTTCACGCGCATCCAGCACGCTGCTGAAAAACGGGAAATCCTTCTCCACAAAATCTCCCCACGGTGAAGGCGTGGCAGGTGCAGCAGCCTTGTCTGCGGCGAGCGCGAGGGGAGCGAGGAACAGGAGCGCGAGGAGCGGGCGGAACTTCATGGCAACACAGAACAGGCGTGGCGGGTCGAATCTGTCAATCATGGAGTGGTCCGCACTCTCCGAGTGTGGTTTGGGTCACTCGTACCTCACTGCGGCGCACACCATCTCCAGCACGCGATTCAGCGAAGCGGAACCGCTGCCCTCCATGAATGCATTCCCGGGAATCGGCTGCCAGTTGTCGCGGTCATGTTTCTGCTCGGGCTGGGGGATCAGCGTCAGTGAAGGGTCATATTGCCCGTCTTTGCCGCCCAGCTTGTAGATCACGAGATCGAGTGAGGGAATGATGTAGAGGCAGAAACCACCTGCGCCCGATTTCCAAAACGCGTCCTTTGGCGCACCGGCCACGTGGCCGTCGGCGTTGTGCTCAAACTGTAGGGAGAACGGGGTGTGCGGATTGTACGGACTCCAGGTCTGGCATTTTTTGATGTAATCCGCCGGCACGATCTGCTGATCCTTCCACTTGCCGCCATGCGCGAGGCAGTAGCCCATGCGCACGGCATCCGTGGCATGCAGCGCAGTGCTGCCCGCGCCATTGGCGTGAGGCATCACGTAGTCGCCGCGATGCAGGCAGTAGTCCCATGCGCCCCAGCCTTGGGGTTTGGCGAGACGGGCATCAATGAAATCTTTCAACTCCATGCCGCTGACATGGCGCAGCACGATGCTGGCGATGTGCGGGGAAGGGGAGGAGTACGAATACCCCGCGCCTGGAGCCTTCCACAGCGGCACATTGAGCGAAGACTTGTCGAGGTCCTTGATATTCTGCCCTGGCACTGGCTTGAGCTGCTGGGGCTTGGGATCACCTTTGACATAGCCCGTGGGCGTCTGGCCTTCGCCCCAGTAGCCGCCGGTCATGCAGAGCAGTTGGCCGAGGGTGATGTCCGCCTTGCGTGGATCATTCAGCGGAAAGGCTTCGGGCAGGTATTTCTCAGTGAAGACCTTGGTGTCCAGCCCCTCCGGGATCTTGTCTTTGAATTCGTGGAGCATGATGCCGCAGGCGATGCTGCAGAAGGCCTTGCCGGTGGAGGCCATGTCGGGGTTGCTGTTGCGGCTGGCGCGGCCAAAGTATTTCTCGAACACCAGATACCCCTTGTGGACCACGACGAGGCCGCCATTGCCCGTGGAGCGCTCGGTGATGGTGTAGGCTGGTTCCAGTTTCACCAGATCCATGCCTCCGAGCTCGCGGCATTCCTTCTCCGTCTTGGCTTCGCGCCAGCCACCGGCACTGTCGGGCGGTGGGAAATAAAGTTCAGCAGCGTGCAGGGATGCGGTGGCGAGAGCGAGTGTGGTCAGAAGGCGGAGGCTCATGGTGGGGCACCATGAAATGTGCCGCCTCATCTGGCGAGCTTCATTTTGGCACCGCTCAAAAATTGCGGTCGGCTGCCGATGCAATTTCCAGTGAGGAGTTGTTTGCCACTGCGCCGTCGCGCTTCATATCTAGCCCCTCCATGTCCGCCCAACCTGCCTACGATCTGCTGTCCCTCGGTGAAGTCCTCCTGCGCCTCGATCCCGGTGAGGGACGCGTGCGCACCTCCCGCCAGTTCACCGCCTGGGAGGGCGGCGGTGAGTACAACGTGGCACGCGGTGCGCGGCGCTGCTTTGGCCTGCGTGCCGGCATTTTGACGGCCTTTGCCGACAACGAAATCGGACGACTCATCGAAGACCTCATCCTGCAAGGCGGGGTGGATTCCTCGCTCATCAAATGGGTGCCGTATGACGGCATGGGCAAGCGCGTGCGCAATCCCATCAACTTCACCGAGCGCGGCTTCGGGGTGCGCGGTGCCAAGGGCAGTGTGGATCGTGGCCATAGCGCCGCCTCGCAGCTCAAGCCGGGCGACTTCGACTTTGATCACCTCTTTGGCACCCTCGGCTGCAAGTGGCTGCACACCGGTGGCATCTTCGCAGGGCTGTCTGAATCCACAGCGGAGATCACCATCCAGGCCTGTGAGGCGGCCAAGAAACATGGCGTGACGGTGAGCTATGACCTGAACTACCGTCCATCCCTCTGGCAGGAGCGCGGCGGCTTCGCGGGATCGCAGGCGCTGAACCGGCAGCTTGCGCCTTATGTGAATGTGATGATCGGCGTGCTCAGCGATGAGCCGCCCGTCTCGTCTTCCACGCCTTCGGATCCGAGCGACATCTTTTCCGCCGAAGACGCCAAGCTGCGGCCCATGATGGAAAAGCTCGCCGCGCAGTATCCCAATTTGCACACCATCGCCGCTACGTTGCGCCGCGTGCACACCGCCAACGTCAACGACTGGGGCGCGCTCTGCTGGCACAAGGGCAGCTTCCACCGCAGCCGCAATTATCCCCGCTTTGATATTCTTGATCGCATCGGCGCGGGCGACAGTTTTGTCGCTGGACTCATCCATGGGCTGCTCGTGGAAAACGATGCGCAGAAGGCCGTCGATTACGGTGCCGCCCACGGCGCTCTGGCCATGACCACGCCTGGTGATACCAGCATGGCGACCTTCGTTGAAGTGCAGAAGCTGGCTGAAGGCGGAGACGCCAAGGTTCAGCGGTAATTCATGCAGGCTTGTTCACAGAATGCGTGAAGAGGCCTGGAAAATGACCAATGAGTAAATCCGAATGTCTAAAGAATGACGAATGTCAAAGCTCGAAGGTGGCGTGAATTTTGTCATTCGTGCTTCGGGATTATTTCGTCATTTGGATTTACTCATTCGTCATTTTCGCCCCTTGCCTATTACCTTCATCGTTACCTATTCATTGCTCTAGTTCCTTCCCTGAATGGCCTCCACTGACTTCACTCCTCCTCACGTTTACGAGCAGCCCGCTCCTGCGTTCGACATCAACGCCATCGAGACGCCTGCCTATGTGGTGGACGTGGCGCTGCTGCGGAAGAACATGGAGAAACTCGCGCGCGTGCAGAGTGAATCCGGGGCCCGTGTGCTGCTGGCGCTGAAGGGCTTTTCCATGTTCAGTGTGTTTCCGATCATGCGCGAGTATTTGAGCGGCTGCTGCGCCAGTGGCTTGAATGAAGCGCTGCTCGCGCAGGAATTCGGTAAGGAGGTGCACGTTTATGCACCCGCGTTTAAAGAGCATGAAATGCGTGAGATCATTCCCATCTCGCATCATCTCAGCTTCAATTCGCTGGCACAGTTTCGGAAGTTCAAGCCCATGCTCGATGCTGCCAAAGCCGCCACTGGCCATGCGCCGAGTCCCGGCATCCGCGTGAACCCGGAGCACTCCGAGGTGGAAGTCTCTCTTTACGATCCATGCTCGCCGGGTTGTCGTCTCGGCATTCGTTCCGACCTGCTCGAAGGTGAAGATCTCACCGGCGTCGAAGGCCTGCACTTCCATGCGCTTTGCGAACAGGACTCCGATGTTCTGGAGCGTACCGTCGCCGCCGTCGAAAAACGTTTTCCTCGTCTCCTGGAGCAGGTGCAGTGGGTCAACATGGGCGGGGGGCACCACATCACCCGCAAGGATTACGACGTGGAGCGTCTCATCCGCGTGCTGCGCACCTTCCGCGAGAAGTGGGGCAAGGACGTTTACATCGAACCCGGCGAAGCCGCTGGCCTGAACACCGGCTACCTCATTGCCGAAGTACAGGACATCATCGAGGCTCCGACCCCCACGGTCATCCTCGACATCTCTGCCACGGCGCACATGCCGGACACGCTGGAGATGCCGTACCGCCCGTACATTTTCGGTTCGGGACTTCCGGGCGAGCATCCTTATGAATACAAGGTGGGCGGCATGTCCTGTCTGGCGGGGGATGTGCTGAGCGGCTTCTCCTTCCCCGAGCCTTTGCGCGTCGGTCAGCGGCTGGTGTTTGCTGACATGGCGCATTACACGATGGTGAAGACGACCACCTTCAATGGGGTGCCGCATCCCGACATTGCCATCTACGATCCGGCAACGCAGGAGTACCGTGTGGTGCGGCGGTTTGGTTACGCGGATTTCCGCAACAAGCTTTCGTGAGGCACGCGGCCTGAAGCGCCGCTTGTTCCGTCACAAAAGCACCAAGTTTAGCCTCAATCGTGTCTGCATCGCGGACACCCATGCCGTAATGGTACGCTCACCCCCGCCGTATTCACGTCATGCGCCTTCACTTTGTCCCATTCCTCTTATTGGTCACATCCGCTTTGGCCCAGCCGGTCACCAAGAAAACGGACCTGCTCGAAGTCATCAGGTCCGGCAACGTGGAGCATCACGTCAATCCCAAGGCCGACTTCCATGACGACCCCAAGGACATCTGGACCTTTGACAAGGACGGCACCTTCCACATCAGCGGGCGTGGCTACGGCTATTTGGCCACGAAGGACAGCTTCCGCGACTACCATCTCGTGCTCGAATTCAAGTGGGGCACCAAGACCTGGGGCAAGCGCGAGAAGGCGGCCAAGGACAATGGCATCCTCCTTCACGCCTACGGCCCGCACGGCGCTTATGCCGATACCTGGATGGCGAGCATCGAGGCTCAGATCATCGAAGGCGGCGTGGGCGACATCCTCGTGCTTTCGCCAACCCTTGCCGATGGCAAAGAACTCACGACCTCGCTTTCTTCCGAGTTCACGCTGGATCGCGACAAGGAGAAGATTTGGAAAAAAGGCGAACCACGCCAGACCGTGACCAAGGGGCGTATCAACTGGAAGCACCGCGATGAAGACTGGGCGGACCGAATCGGCTTTCGTGGCAAGGACGATGTCGAGTCTCCCTCGGGTGAGTGGAACCGCCTCGAAGTCATCGCCAAAGGCGACACTTTGCAATACTTCGTCAATGGCGCGTTGGTCAATGAAGCCTTCGACTGCAAACCCAGCGAAGGCAAAATCTTGCTGCAGACCGAAGGCGCAGAAATGCTGGTGCGCCGTTACGAGCTCTATCCGCTCGGTGAGTTCAAAGAAAAGTGGAGCGCCATCCAGGCCAGTGGTGGTAGCGACATCGGTGCCGTGCGCGATGGTCAGGACAAAGCGCTCTCGCCTGAGGAATCGCTCAAGCGCATTCAGCTTGATGGCCCGTATGAAGTGCAGCTTGTGGCAGCGGAACCGCTGGTGCTTGATCCCGTCGAATGCACCTGGGACGCGCAGGGCCGCATGTATGTGGCTGACATGCGCGACTACCCGCTCGGCCCGCCGAATCCCGGCGATCCCTGGCTCTCGCGCATTCAACTTCTCACTGATGAAGATGGGGATGGCCGTATGGACAAAGCGGTGACGTTTGCCGATCACATGGACAACGTGCAGGGCCTGCTGCCTTACAACGGCGGCCTCATCGCCACCACGCGTTCGCAGGTGCTCTTTCTCAAGGACACCAATGGCGACAACATCGCCGACGAAATCCGTCCGCTGATCAAAGGCTTCAATCCCAAGCATGCGCAGCTTCAGGTCAGCGCGCCGCGCTGGGGGCTCGATGGCTGCGTGCATTTCAACAATGGTCTCGATGCCCGCGAGATCTATCCCGCCGACAAGCCCACCGATGTCGTGAACATCCCCGGCAGCAATTTCAAGTGGGACCCGCGCACCGACACGATCACCCTCACCGGCGGCAAAGGCCAGTATGGCGGTGCCTTTGATGACTGGGGCCACCACTTCTACTGCTCGAACCGCAACCCGCTCATGTTCACCGTCATGCCTTACGAGGCCATGCTGCGCAATCCGAACGCTGGCATCACGCAGAACTTCGAGGACATCGCTCCCTTCGGTGCCGACACCCGGGTCTTCCCGTTGCAGATCACCCACACCACCGCAGACGCCCATGCCGGTACCAACACCGCCTGCTCCGGCCTCGGCGTCTATCGCGGCCCGCTCATGCCCGAGTTGAAAAACAACGTCTTCGTCCCCGATCCCACCGGCCAGCTCGTCACGCGCTACAAGATCACTCCCAACGGCGCTTCACTCAAAGCCACCCGCGTTGGTGACCGCACCGAATTCTTCCGCAGCAGCGATGAATGGAGCCGCCCCGTCAACTTCACCACCGGCCCCGACGGTGCCATCTACATCTGCGACATCTACCGCCGCTGGATCGACCACGCGCGCTTCTTCCCTGAGGAGTTTGTGAAAACGCATGACATGCGGCAAGGGGAAAACGAGGGGCGTATCTGGCGCGTGGTGCCGAAGGGGAAGAAAGCGCCGAAGATTGAAGCGGCTCCGAAGGAGATTGAGAAACTCGTGGAGTGGCTTGGGAACGAGAACGCATGGCAGCGCGAGACGGCTCAGAGGCTTCTCGCAGTCAGGCAGCTCGCGGATTTCGATGCAGTCACCCCTGAGTTTCTAACTAAGTACAATTTTCCGGCAGCCTCCCTCTTTACAATGCACTGGACAAATCTCATGATCGATTTGGCCGCCAGACATGGCATCAGTAAAGTCGTGATGAATTCTCGACACCGGAATCCATGGTTTTATTCCTTCAGAGACGGAAATATTGACGAAAATAACTGGCGAATCTGGCGTCTCGGAAGTGCTACGAATAGCTATATAAGTGGTCATCTGTTTTCCGGTGACCAACGCATTCGTTTCTTAGAAATCTGCGAAATGAGAAAGGTTGATTTGGATCTGCTGCTTTCTCTCGCCGGTGGCTCAGAGAAATGGAACGACTTACCCACCATCTATGAAATCGACGATCCGTGGGTTCAGCGGGCTTTGTTGTCGCGAGCGGCAGACCAGTCTGGAGAGCTTCTTAGCCGGGTGCTTAAAGGACCCGCGTTCACGGGGTGGTCGGCGCAACGGCAAGATTTTATACTTCGTGACACTTCATCATGCATTGCCAATGCCGTGGAAAATGATGTCCGCACACTCCTTGCGTTATTAAAGACCGAACCCGGTAAACTTCTCTGGTGGAAACCGGCGCTGCTTCAAGGCCTCGCCGAAGGCCTTCCCAAATCGGGAGGCAAGTTGGGTGTGAAATCACTGGCAGAGTTCATCTCCAAGCCGCCGCAGGGTTTAGAAGACGCCGCCAAGGAAATCGCCACGCTGCAATCCGAGATCGACGAAATCATCGCCGACAACAAAGCCCCGCTCGACCAGCGCCTCGCCGTCATGCCTCTGCTCGGCCAGCGCAAATGGGATGCTGTGCAGCCGGTGGTGAAGTCCCTGCTCACTACGAATCAGCCCCAGGAACTGACGACGGCCGCGCTGGCCCTGCTGAAGAAATACCCCGCCACCAGTACGGCTCCGCTCATCTATGAACTGCTGCCCAAGGCCGGACCTGCGATCAAGCTTGCCCTCGTGCCCATCCTCACCGCCAATGCCACCACGGCGCTCGATTTGTTCAAGCGCATGGAGAAAGGCGAGTTCCCCACGGCTTGGGTCGATGTCGAAACTCGCTGGCGCTACCAGCGCGGCACGGGCGAGATGACTGATCTCGCGAAGAAGCTCTTCGGCGAAGCCAGCAGCGACCGCGCGAAGGTGGTGCAGGATTACATGGTCGCCACCACGATGAAAGGCGATGCCAAAAAGGGGCAGCAGGTTTTTGCCACCATCTGCATCACCTGCCACAAACACGGCAGCCTCGGCGTCGATGTCGGTCCGCCGCTCTCCGATGTGAAAGTGAAGCCACCGGAAGGCCTGCTCTCAGACATCCTTGATCCCAATCGCATGTTTGAAGCCCGCTGGAGCGCCTACACCGTCGAAACCAAAGACGGACGCACTCTCTCCGGTCTCATCCAAAGCGAGACCGGAGATGCCATCGTCCTCGCCATGATGGGCGGAGCCAAGGAGACGATTCAGCGCAGCGCCATCAAAGAGTTGAAGAGTCTGGACCGGACGCTCATGCCCGTCGGTCTCGAAGCTGCCATTTCAAAAGAGCAAATGGCGGATTTGTTGGCGTTTCTTCTTGGAAAGTAGTGCTGGGAAAGATCCATTGCCGAGCAGCCCCGCGTGGAGTGGTCCGCACATTCCATGTGCGGTTTGGGAGGCCGGAGACCGCACTCGGAGAGTGCGTTCTACGCCGCGCTGTGGACTCAGACTGCTCAATTGGCAAAATCTGCTTCTATCCCTCCTCCGTCCCACCCTCTTCTCCGTGGCCTTCCTCTGCCATGCGCTGGATTGTGCCGCTGAGGAGGTCGATGTAGCCTTGCACATCGAGTGACTCGGCCTCGGGTTCGCCGCGCACGCTGTAGAGCCAGCCTTGCTCATAGGGATCGCTGCGCACGATGCAGGCATCGACTTTGAGTTCGGGATTGCCACCGGCAAAGGCACCGTTCATCACGCAATAGACATCGGAGGCGGCCTTGAAGCCTTCGACCCAGCCGATGTTGTCGCCGGGGGCTACGGGGCCGCCTTCAGCGGGTTTCCACTCGCAATCGACGAGTTCGCCGAGCATGCGCGTGGCGAATTTGGTGAAGCCCACGCGCCATAGATTTGACTCACCCTCGACCGGAGCCATCCAGTAGTGCGAGCGTGAGTAGCGGAAGGTGTCAGGAAAGCGGGCGGAGAACCGGGCGTGCTTGAAGCGGACGAAATTGAGCGGCATGGGGAAGGGGAGAACCAGAGGTCAAGAAGACAAGAAGTGGTCAAGAGTCATGGGCACAATACTTGACTCATTTACGGTAACGCGCAGCCAGTTTGACAGCGTCGCGTTATCCACGCCGACGCAATCCCACAAAGGCCAGCACCACGCCGACCAGGAAGTGCACGCCGAGCATGATCATCGCCAGATCGGGGGTGGCAAACCAGGTCTTCACCAGTTTGTCGATGGGCGTGAAGTAGGCGGTCTTTTCCAGGGAGTCGATGATGCCCGACCAGCCGTAATGCGCGGTGATGAAGGGATGCACCACGTGCCCGAGGATTTTCGGAAAGCCGAGCAGCCCGCCGCAGAGCAGGACATTGGCACACAGCAGGGTGAGCGAGAGGCTGTGAGCGCGCTCCTTGCTGCCGGCGTTGGCAGAGATGCCCAGGCAGAGGGCGGCAAAGGCGGCACCCGAGAGGGCTGGCAGCAGCAGCTTGGCTAGGCCGGTGCCCGGCAGTCCGCCAGTGACGGTTTCCAAAAACATCTCCATCCAGATGCTCTGTACCAGGATGACGGGTAGCATGAAGAGCAAGGTGCCGATGAGCCAGGCGGCGGGACTCACTCCGCCAATGCGCTCGCGCTCATAAATGGCGCGGCATCCAGCGATCTCGCGTGCGCCGAGGCGCAGGGCCATGAACATGACCAGCAGGATCTGGATCAGGACGATCATCGAGACGGTGTAGGCTGCGGGCCAGACCACGTCTGCAGCGGTGCTGCCACCGCGCATTTCTTTGAGCGCTTTTAAATTGGGCAGCAGCAGGAGAAAGGCGATCACCGGCGCACCCACGAGCAGCGCGGCGTGCATGATCCACTCGCGCGGAGTGCGGCGCAGCAGGGACCAGCGGCGCTTCACCAGGTGCTGAGCCTGGCTGAAAATGCCAGGCAGCGGAATGATCGGGCGCACCTCGGCTTCTTCCGTCTTTTTGGCTTCCTCTTCACCCTCATCACCCTTCTGCTTCATGATGATCGTGCGATCTTCATCGCCCGGATCTTCCTCAGCGGCGGAAAGCTTGTCTGCCACACCGCTGCCCAGCTTGAATGCGGCATAGTAGGCATCGCGGTGCTTCATCCAGGAGTCGCCCCAGCGCTGTGCGGGGCGTTTGGCCAGACGGGCATAGACTTCATCATAGGTCGGCACGGTGAAGTAGTGTGGCACGGCGCGTGCAGGGCCGTGGAAGGCCACGTAGCCTTCATGCATCACCACCACCGTGTCATAGGCTCCCAGATTGGCCAGGGAGTCGGTGGCGTGAATGACAATGCGGTCGGGCCGATCACTAGCCACCATTTTTAGCAGTGCCTCAAATTCACGCTCGCTGCGTACATCCAGACCCACGGTGAAATCATCGCACAGCACGATCACCGGGTCCGCCACGAGTGCGAGGCCCAATTTCAGGCGGCGGCGCTGTGGCAACGCCAGCGTGGAGGTGCGCTCGGTGGCCAGGTTTTCCAGCCCGACCGTAACCAGCACATGGGAGACGCGGGAGAGTACCTCGTCACGCGTGCGTCCGGCACCGCGCAGCATCGCGGCGCTGATCAGGTTTTCACGCACGGTCAGGTGATCGATCAGGCTGTCATCTCCCGCAGGCACCCAGCCGAGCTGGTTGGCGTAGAGGTGCTGCTTGATGACATCGCGCTTGCCAAAGGTGATCGTGCCAGCCTCGGGCTCTGTCAGACCGGCGAGGATGCGCAGCAATGTCGTCTTGCCGCTGCCGGAGGGGCCGATCAGCGCCAGCACGTGCCCGCCCGGAGCCATGAAGCTGACCTGTTCCAGCACGCGGAGAGGTTCTTTGCCTTTTCCGGGAACAACGTGGGAGAGATTGTTGATTTCGAGCATATTCCCGATCTAAGCCGGTCTGGCAGAAAGCGCAAAGTTCAAAATTCTGCCTTCCCTTCCTCCGCCCGCGCTTTATTCCTGCTCAATCATGGCCTCCATCCTCCAAGTCCACCCTGCCGACGACGCCATCGTCGCGCTTTCTGACCTCTCCGCTGGCACTGCCCTTTCCCTGAACGACCGCTCCTGGACCCTGCGCGAAAAGATCCCCGCCAAGCAGAAATTTGCCGCGCATGACTTCGCCGTTGGCGACCTCATCACCATGTATGGCGTCACCGTCGGCAAAGCCACGCAGCCCATCGCCACTGGGGCCTTGATTCACACGCACAACGTCGTCCACGCCACCTCCGCCTTTAGCGGCAAGCAGCGCGACTACACCTGGACGCCGCCGGACGTTTCCAAATGGAAGAGCCGCACTTTCAACGGCTTCAAGCGCGCCGTCGGCCCCGCTGGCACCGCCAATTACTGGCTCGTCATCCCCCTCGTCTTCTGTGAAAACCGCAACCTCGCCTTCATGCGCGAGGCCCTCACCCGCAGCCTCGGCTACGGCAAAACCTCGCCGTATGAGCGCTTCGCGCAGCGCTTGGTGGAGTTGCATCGTGCTGGAGCGTCCAAGGCGGAAATCGAAGCCGCCGCGCTGGAAGCGGAGACCTCCGCCACCGCTGCGCGCGTGTTTAAAAACATCGATGGCGTCAAATTTCTCGAGCACGGCCTCGGCTGCGGCGGCACCCGGCAGGACGCGCAGGCGCTCTGCCGACTGCTCGCGGGTTACATCCACAGCTCCAACGTCGCCGGTGCCACCATCCTCAGCCTCGGCTGCCAGCATGCCCAGGTCAGCCTGCTGGAGAGTGAGATGGCCGCGCTCTACCCCAAACTGGAAAAGCCGCTGCTTATCTACGAACAGCAGAAGAGCAAATCCGAGCGCGACATGATGGCCAACGCCATCCGCGACACCTTCCTCCACCTTGCCGCTGCCAATGAGCAGACGCGCGAGCCTTGCGCCCTCAGCAATCTCATCATGGCCGTCGAATGCGGCGGTAGCGATGGCTTCTCCGGCATCTCCGCCAATCCCGCCATCGGCCACACCGCCGATCTCCTCGCCGCGCTCGGCGGTGCGCCCGTCCTCAGCGAGTTCCCCGAACTCTGCGGCGTCGAGCAAAGCCTCAGCGACCGCTGCGTCACAGCCGCCCTCGCCGATAAATTCGTCGGCCTCATGCGCGCCTACGAGGGCGCGGCCCAGGCCTGTGGCTCCGGCTTCGATGCCAACCCCAGCCCCGGCAACATCCGCGACGGCCTCGTCACCGACGGCATCAAATCCGCCGGTGCCGCCAAGAAAGGTGGCACCAGTCCCATCGTCGATGTCCTCGACTACGCCGAGCCCATCCGCCAGCACGGCGGCCTCACCCTTTACTGCACCCCCGGCAACGACGTCGAAAGCACCACCGCCCTCGCCGGCGGCGGCTGCAACATGATGCTCTTCACCACCGGCCTCGGCACCCCCACCGGCAATCCCGTCTGCCCCACCCTCAAAATCTCCACCAACACCGACCTCGCCAAGCGCATGCCCGACCTCATCGACTTCGACACCGGCCCCATTATCAGCGGCGAGAAGACCGTGGAGCAGATGGGCGAGGAGATGCTGGAACTGGTGATCGCTACGGCGAGCGGCGAGTATGTGCCGAAGGCAGTGGCGCTGGGGCAGGATGACTTTCTGCCGTGGAAGCGTGGGGTGTCGTTGTGAGACTTATACTCTGTTCGACCAAAAATCCCACTGCGCAGTGACAACCTTCTCTGCAACAATCGCGTCATCACGTTCAAGATTGTTCCAAGATTCGATGGAGACATTATGTGTCGGCTGCGCGCCGAGACGCACTAAAACTCGATGAGCTGAAACAGCTTGCTTGGGATAACTGCTCAAATTTGGTTCGTTCAAAAACGACTCAAAAAATGAGCGAGCAGCTGCCCCATGAAGTAAGCCGAGAGTAACGGCAATCTGTGGAACAACGAAACTGCCGTCACGAAATCGCTGACAAAGCTCGTCGAAGAACTCGTGACGTCGGCTGACTAAAAGACAGGTGCAGCCAGCCAACGAGTGTCGCCAAGAGGCATCTCGAATAATTTCCGCCCAGTATGCCAAGTCACCAGCCAGATGGTCTGCCGCGACACGAAAAACCTGCAAGTCGTGCTCAACTCCTGCGTCACTCCAGACCAAATTCAGTGGATGCAAATAATAGGGCACTCCTTCCGAGTCATTGCCGAGCCACTCAAAAACTCTCATATCTGGTATTGCAATTGGCATGGAAGGAATGGGACCAATTTTATGTGTGTGTCAGGCGATGGAATTCTCGATCAGGATCATTTGTAACGAGCTTGAGGAAGACCATCACCCCTCCGTCTCCGAATGCAGCGCAATGCAGTTCCCCTCCGAATCCAGCACCTCCGCACGAAAGCCATATTCGCCAATCAAGTGAACATCCTGCTGCACCGTCCCGCCATTCGCGCGCACCGCAGCCACGGCTTCCTTCAGTCGGCCATTCACATCGAAGTAGATCATGATGCCGTCGGCTGAAGGTTTGAAATCCTTCACTACCACCACGCAGCCCTGCTGGCTACCATCTGCTGTCGGTAGCATGGCCGTGGGGACACCGCCGATGACCTCCTGCTTGATCTCCCGGCCAAGCACGGCTGAGTAGAAGCGAATGGCACGGTCAAGATCAAGCGCCGGGATGTCGAACCAGACAAGGTTGGGTTTCATGGAGCGATTCTGCCGTGCGGGCGTCTCACCAGCAACCATTCTGTTGGATGCAATGAAGGTGTCTCATCAGATCACTTATACAATGAGGTCTCATGTGCAGCACCTTCAGGGCGTCTTCATAGACTTGATAAACGAGGCGTTGCTGAATGTTGATGCGCCTTGAATAGGCCCTTCCAAATCGCTAACAAGCTTTTCATATGGCAGCTTCTGGAATGCTGTATCGGCTTATGCGAATCCGTTGTCTTGTTCATCCACTGGCGCAGCTTCGTGCGCGGTTGGGTTTCAGGCAGGGAAGTCATCCATTGAGTGTGCTGGAAAACCGCCTTGCCGTGAAACTGACCTGCATGGTTACGGCTCAGGCTGGAAGCCTTTGTCCCGTCATCCCGCAAACGCATGACTCGGAACGCCCTGCGCGCCGGGTCGGCAAACAAAGAGACGGCCAGCAAGAGGCTCCACAAAGCCGGGCCTGTGGCCGGTGGTGATGTAGAGATCGCGCAAATCAGGGCCGCCGAATGCACAGGCGGTGGTTTCGACGCAGGGCAGATCAATCTGCATTTCCACCTGCTGCGTGGCGGGATTGAAGCAGACCACCTTGGCCCCGTGGCAGAAGGCGATCCACAGGCGGTCTTCGGTGTCGATGGTCATGCCATCGGGCGAGGTGGGGTCGGCGCTGGTATCCCATACCACGCGCTCGTGGTTGATGCCACCGGTGGCGATGTCGAATTCAAAGGCGCGGATTTTTTTGCTGGGCGTGTCGATGTAGAACATCGTGCGCGCATCAGCACTCCAGATGATGCCGTTGGAGTTGGTGACGGGGGAGATTTTCTTTTCCACCCGCAGATCGGTATGCAGGCAGTAGAGCGCAGCCTCGGCGCGCTTTTGCAGGCAGATGGTGCCAGCCCAGAAACGGCCTGCGGGGTCGCATTTGCCGTCGTTGAAACGGTTGTCTGGACGGTCCGGCTCCGGGTCGGCGATGGGCGTGCTGATCCCGGTGGTTTCATCCAGGAAGTAGAAGCCATGGTCTCCCGCCCAGACGAGGCCGCCGCTGGCACGTGGCACCACAGTTCCCACGCGCTGGCCCACATCCCAGACTTGCTCCTCGCCCGTCGAGGGAGTGAGGGCGATGATCTTATGGGCTTCAATATCGACGTACAGCAGGCGGTCACCGTGCCAGATCGGGCCTTCGCCCCAGACGGAAACGTGTTTGGAGACGAGTTCAGGAGTCATGGTGTGAGAGTATGAGCAGGGCGCTTGGGCATCGTGATGAAAGCCTCGGCGAGGTAATGCGGAATGAGGGGCTGGGCAATGAGTGCCTCAAGTTCGTCGGCTGGCAAGGATTGAACGATTTGCGCCAACTTCGCGGCATCCGGTTTGGCGGCGTGCAGGGTGGTCAAACCCAGCGGTGGTTTGGCATCAAACGTGTACCACGTTTCGCCATCGGCGATGCGTTCACGGGCCACCTCGGCGGAGACGATGTCGAGATCGGGCAGCAGTCTGCCGTTTTCAACACGGGCCAGGTAAAAGCTCTGACGGCGAGCATCGCCAATGACAGGGTAACTCGCAGGTGCCGCCACATCCGGCGCGGCGAGCGATGACCAGCCCACGCACCAGACATCTCGCGAGAGCGCGATGCCCTGCGCGGCGGCGATGGCAATGCGCACACCCGTGTAGGAACCGGGGCCGTTGCCAATGACGATGCCGGTGAGTTGATCGCCAGCCGCAGCGAGGGCCTCGCGCAGGGGGGCAAAGACCTGCGCATTGTGCGAGCGCTCGGACTGGAAGGTGGAGCGGAACAAGACATCAGCTCCACGCACGACGGCAATGCTGCCGTGGGCGGTGGAGAGATCGAGGGCGAGGAGCATGGGGGGAATGACGAATGCAGAATGACGAATGAATGACCAACTGAATTTCGTCGGAAATTGAGGTGCTTCACTTGCCATTCAAAGGCACGTCAAGTCTCACCGGCTTGGTCCATTGGCCGTTTTTGATCTGTTTGACCATGGCCTCGATATTCAGATGTTCATCGAGGGTCGTGCATGGATAGACCACAAAGAAGCGCACGCGTTTTTCAACCAGTTGAATCAACTCATCCACCTTGAACGTTGCACACGAGGTGCCGTTGATCGAGATCAAAACCTCGGCCAGTTTATTGCGGGCAGACAGCTCCTGCAGCTTGGCTTTGGCAGTCGGCTGAAACAAAACGGAAACGCCGTCGCATGGGGCCGCTCCCAGTTCCTTGCAGGCGAGATCGAGTTTGGCCGCGTCCCGGGCCGTAAGGACCGGCGTGAGTGCCCGCATCCCACGAATCGATACACCAGTAAGGGCGCTCTTGAACACAAATGCTGTCGATGGAAGACGAGCATCCGTGGTCACTTCAAAAACATCATAGCCAGTCAAGGGAGCCTGCGCAAGTAGCGCCGATGCCGAGGCAAGCACGAGAAAGCATAGGGTGATCATTTTCATAGATTATGAACTGGTTGAAGAATGGGAGCTTTTCTCTGTGACCAAACGCAAGCCATCAAGCTGTGGCTCGATGTGGAACCAGCGGGTGCGTGGAGGCAGAAGGTCCGGGAACATGTCGGCCCATTCGACGATGATGACTCCGGGTTCGGTGAGGAACTCGTCCCAGCCGATGCCGATGACTTCGGCGGCAGATTCCATGCGATAGAAGTCGAAATGGAAGACGGGCAGCCGTCCATCAAGGTACTCATGCACGAGGGTGAAGGTGGGGCTGGTCACGGCGGCCTGCGAATGCATGCCAGCGACGATGCCGCGCGTGATCTGCGTCTTGCCAGCGCCGAGTGTGCCGCACAGGGCAATGACATCGCCTGCGGCGAGGGTCGGCGCGAGTTGTGTGCCCCAGGCGAGGGCGTCATCGGCGGTGTGAAGGGTCGTCATACGTCCGCACTCAGCGCAAAGTGGTCCCAGCCGGTGCTTTCAAAATCGGGCGGACGCCCTTCGCCAGGAGGGACGAGTTTGCCGATGATGGTGAGGGGGAGCTTGGGGAAGGCGGCGTGCCATTTGGGCAGCAGGGACTTCACGCTGCGCGGATTGACGGCGAGGAGGAGTTCGTAGTCTTCGCCATCGCCCCAGGCCTGATCGAAGGTGCAACCGGGGTTGCATGGCAGTGAGGCCACGTTGACCTGATAATGCGTGCCGCTGGCGAGCGCGAGACGCGGGAGGTCTTTGGCCAGGCCATCGCTGATGTCCATGATGGCGTGCGGATGGGCGTTTTCAGACAGCCAGCGGCCTTCGGCGAGGCGCGGCTGGAATTTGAGATGCTTGCCTTTAATGGAACCGCCAAGACGGCCGGTGACGAGCAGGACATCGCCCGCCTTTCCCTCGCTGCGGGAGAGCCAGCGTTTGGAAGGCACGGTGCCGCTCATCGAAATGGAGAGCATCAGCACGAGTCCGCGCGAGGTTTCACCACCGACGATGTTGATGCCGTACTCTTTGGCGATGGCGCGCATGCCGCGATAGATCTCAGTGAGAAACTCGACCTGCATGCTCGGCGGTGCCACGAGGGTGATCATGGCATGGCGCGGTGTGCCGCCCATGGCCGCGAAATCACTGACCACCCGGGCGATGGCCTTGCGCCCGATGAGCTTGGGCGGCGTTTCGAGCGTGAAATGCACGTCTTGCACCAGGGCGTCGGTTTTGAGCAGGGTGTGCTCGTCCTTGGTGCTGCGCACCACCGCACAGTCATCTCCTGCCCCGGCGATGACATCGCTGTCGAGCTTCACGCCGCGCATGAGTTTGCGGATGAGATTGTCTTCTCCGATGTCGGCTAAAGTGGGCATGAGGGGGAAAGGACGAATGTCGAATGACGAATGTCGAATGAACGTCCGAACGTCTCCAACGCGAATGGGCGCGAATGTCCGCGAATTGACAGGAATGGCTTTGGGGCTGATTTGGATTCGTGGTTATTCGCGGTCATTTGTGGCCATTCGCGTTAAAATCTGAGGCTGTGCGTGCATGGGTCACTGCTTCACCACCACATTCACGCCATCAAAGTGCAGCAGTCGGTTCTTGAGGCCGCGCATGGCCTGGCGGTGGATGCAAAGTTCGACGCCACCGATTTGATGACGCAGCTCCGTGGGGGCATTTGCGCCGCTGAGCCAGGTGAGCTGACACCATTCCTGGCCGCTGAGATCGCCCTGGCTGCAGCGCACGTAGTCGAGGTGTAGGACCTCGCCAGGATGGCCGATGGACTCGTCGCTGTGCTTTGAGTTCAGATACTCCGCGAAGTCCTGCGAATAGATCAGGCCGTTGCGGAGGCGATGGAGAACCATGGACATGTTTTAAAGCGACAAAGCGCGGGACGGGCTGGGCCGTTCCGCGCTTTGTAGGAGGACGAAAGTGTCAGCTAGCGGGAATCAGCCGAGGGCGGCGGTGTAGCGGGCAGCGACTTCGGTCCAGTTCACCACGTTCCACCAAGCACCGATGTAATCAGGGCGCTTGTTCTGATACTTGAGGTAGTAGGCGTGCTCCCAGACATCGAGGCCGAGGATCGGGGTGCCGCTGCCGTCCATGAGCGGGTTGTCCTGGTTCGGGGTGGAGGTGATGGCGAGCTTGCCATCCTTCACCACGAGCCAAGCCCAGCCGGAGCCGAAGCGGGTGATGCCCGCCTTGCCGAAGGCTTCCTTGAAAGCGTCGAAGCTGCCGAAGGTGGCGGTGATGGCCTCACCGAGGGCGCCGGTCGGAGCACCGCCGGCGTTCGGGCCCATGATGTTCCAGAAGAGGGTATGGTTGAAATGACCGCCGCCGTTGTTACGGATCGGACCCTGCACGTCGGCAGGCAGCTTGGAGATGTTTTTGCAGAGGTCTTCGATGGAAAGAGCTTCCAGGTCGGCCTTGCCAGCGATGGCGTTGTTCAGATTGGTCACGTAAGCGTTGTGGTGCTTGCCGTGGTGGATCTCCATCGTCTGCTGGTCGATGGTGGGCTCAAGTGCGTTGGTGGGATAAGGCAGCGGGGGGAGTGTGAAGGCCATGGTAGGGTGGGTGGGTTTGACGGTTCTGGGGTAATTATCGCGAATATGCACCGGAGCAAGTGGGAGAATACCCCAGGATGAACGAAAAAGTGGTGGCAGCGCTGCCGTTCCTATTCCACCTCACAACCATGAAACGTGCTTTCCTCCTCCGCCTCGCCCTTGGCCTGATTTTGACCTCCTGCCTGCCTTCTTGCAGCTCTGGATTTCGCTCCGCATGGAAAGCTGGAGGCTATGTCATTTCTCCAAACTCCATGATCACGACCCAGGAGTCCCTCCAAAACCAACTGCCGCCAGGCAAGTGGGAGGGCACCTGGCACAGTGACGCCAATGGTCATCAAGGAACGCTGCGCTGCGTCACCTCAAGCGCCTTCAATATCCAAGGCGACCACGAATTCTTTTATCGCGCCACGTGGAAGAAGATCCTCAGCGGTAGCTACAAGGCCGTGCACACCGTGAAAAAGCAAAAAGACGGCACCTACACCTTCAAAGGCACGCACAAGATGCCCAAATCGCTCGGCGGCCTCTACCAATACGAAGGCACCATCAAGGGGGATGAGTTCAACGCCTGCTACCAATGCTCCATGGACAAAGGAACCTACACGATGAAACGCGTGCGCTGAGCAACCTCTGGCCGGGCTTGGGGTTCATTCCTCGTCACGTTAGTGCCAACCTGCATGAAGTGGTTCCACAGCTTTCGCGCCAAGCTCATCCTCACCGTCTTTCCCGTCGTGGCGGGCATCACCATCGCCACGCTGGTGCTGGCGGAGGTGAAGTTTATGGAGTCGTACCGCAAGCTGTTCGAGGAGCAGTTTGACTCGCAGATTGGCAACTACTCCTCGGCGAAAAAGAAGCGCATGGATGGGCTGTCCAACGTGCTGGACAAGATCGCCAAGCAGCCGGAATTGCTGGCTGCCATCGCCAAGAAGGATTTTGGCGCCGCCGGGCAGATGCTGCGTTCGCAACTGGAGTCCTTGTCCGGCGACCGGCTGCTTAGCGAGCTGCCAGGCGGCCTCCTGCGACTGGGCGGCAGCGGCACACCACCGCATCTCTCCCAGGTGCTGGCGGGACACTTGGCTGGCAGCGACAAAGACAAGGAGAAGAACAAGGCCCCGTCGGCAGCTCGCCTGCCGCTCTCCCAGATGCCCTACATCGCCGTCATCGACCCCGAGGGAAACTTTGTGGTGGCACCGAAAAAAAGCGCCCAGGGTGGACGCGACATCTTGCCGTCGCTGCCCGCCAAGGAAAGCGCCACCAGCGCCGAGTTTCGCCGCAAGTCCGGCAAGCTCCAGTGGCTGGGAGGCCGCAAGCTGGAGGACATTCTCAAGGAGCAGGAGGTCGGCTATCTGCGGGTCGAGTACGGTGAGGACAACCGAAGTGAGCAGGTGCGCGAGGTTTACATCACCCCCTTGCGTGAACCGCAGTCGGGCCAATTCCTCGGTGCGTTTCTCTTTGGCCTGCCGCTGCAGGTGCTGGCTGAAAAAGTGCTCTATGAGCAGACGAAACATTCGGATCTCGGCGAGATCATGAGCGGCGTGTGGGTGGAAGAGGGGCTGGTCAGCACCACGATTCCCAAGAACGAGCGGGAAATCGTCGTCGCACACATCGCCGACTCGATCCACCACACGCACAAAACGCAGCGGGGCATGGCCGTGCCGATCCATGGCCAGCGCCATCAGATCTATTACCGGGTGCTGAACCCCGGCTCCCCCTTTCCGCTCGCTGCACAGGTGAACCTGTACCCACTCACGGCCATGGACAATGAGCTGGCCGACTTGCGGCGCGATGTCGGCGTACTGGGCGTGGTGTCTCTGCTCATCGCCCTGGTGGCGGTGCTCTACATTTCTCACGGTCTCTCAGGCCCCATCAGTGAGATCGTCAGCGGCACGCACCAGATTGAGCATGGGAACTTCGATGTGCGCGTGCCGGTGCGCAGCCAGAACGAACTGGGTAAACTGGCGGCCTCCTTCAATGAAATGGCCGCCGGACTGGCGCTGCAGGAAAAGTACCGCAGCGTGCTGAATGCCGTGGCCGACCGCTCGGTGGCGGAACAGTTGATCACGCAAAGCGGCACTCTCGGCGGTGAAATCCGGCACGTCACCATGCTCTTCTGCGACATCCGCGGCTTCACCGCCATCACCGAAAATATGCCGCCCGCAGACGTCATCGAACTGCTCAATGAGCACATGACTGCCCTCACCGACGTGTCCTACCAGCACGGTGGCATCGTCGATAAATTTGTGGGTGATTTGATCATGGTGCTCTTTGGCGCGCCGCAGAGCACCGGGGAAGACGCGGTGCGTGCGGTGCAGTGCGCACTGAGCATGCTCGAGGTGCGGCGGAAACTGAACGAGGTCTCCAAACACTCGCTGGAGGTGGGCATCGGCCTGGCCACCGGCTCAGTCGTGGCGGGGTGCATGGGCTCGGACCAGCGCCTGAGTTACACGGTGCTGGGCCACCGCGTAAATCTGGCCTCACGGCTGTGCAGCATCGCGCAGGCGGGGGAGATCGTCATGGACGAGGAGACGTATGAAGATGCCAAATCCTTTATCAACGCGGAGCCGATGCCACCGATGCAACTGAAGGGGATTACCGAGGCGGTGCATCCATGGCGTGTGGTGCCCTCGTGAGATAGATGCATTTGCACCAGTGCCGCCGCTGAGGCACGTATGGAACAAGGATGTCCACCGCCCGCCAGAAACCTGATCTCGTCGCCAAGCTGCGTGATGTGCCGCATGTGCCTGGGGTGTACATCATGCGCGACCGGCTCAACAACGTCATCTACGTGGGCAAGGCGCGCGATCTGCGCAAACGGCTGGCCAATTACTTTACCCCGGCGCGCTCGAAACTGGCTGATAGAAAGACGCGGGCACTGATCGCGAGCATCTGGGATTTTGATCTGCACGAGGTGCGCAACGACACCGAGGCACTGGTGCTGGAAGGCCGCCTCATCAAGGAATTCCGCCCGCGCTACAACGTCAGCTTTCGCGACGATAAGCGCTACTTTCTGGTGCGCGTGCATATGGGCGATGCCATGCCCCGCTTGTCCACCACCCGGCTCAAGAAGGAAGATGGCGCGCGTTACTTCGGCCCCTTCCCGCATGGCATGGCGCTGCGCACCACGCTGAACTGGCTGAACAAGAAATTCGGCCTGCGCGTGTGCCGCCCGCTGAAGCCCGGAGAGGCGGACTACAAGCACTGCTCCAACGACATCATCAAAAACTGCTCCGCGCCCTGCATCCTGCGCATTTCGCAGGAGGATTACAAAAAGCGCGTCGAGCAGGCCTGCGAGTTCCTAGATGGCAAATCGAAGGATCTCGTCACCGCCTTGGAGGGCGAGATGCAGCATGCCGCCGCAAGGCTGGACTTTGAAAAAGCCGCCGAGCTGCGCGACATGATCGAGGACTTCAAAAAGACTCTGATTCCCTCCCGCACCTTCGAGCGTGGTGCCCGTGCACGCGTCATCCGCAGCATCGACCCCATGGCAGATGTGCAGGAACTCAAGGAACTGCTGCACCTGGAAAAAGCGCCGCTCGTCATGGAGTGCTTTGACATCGCGAACATCGGCACCGCGCACTGCGTGGCCAGCATGGTGCGCTTCAAGAACGGCGTGCCTGATAACTCCAACTACCGCCGCTACCGCATCAAATCAGTGACCGGTCAGAATGACTTCATCAGCATGGCGGAGGTCATTCGCAGACGCTTTTCGCGCATCCTGCTGGAAGGCCGCAAGGTGGCGGGTGACGACGCGGAGTTTTCCCAGGAAGCTCCGGCGGAGGCGCTGGAACGCGTGGCAGCAACGAGCACCAAATTCGTCACGCTGCCGGATCTCGTCATCGTCGATGGTGGCAAAGGCCAGCTCGGGGTGGCGGTGGCGGAGTTGCAGAAACTTGGGCTGCATGAGCTGCCGATCATCGGCCTGGCGAAAGAGCACGAGGAGGTCTATCGCCCCGGCGAAAGCCACCCTGTCATCATCCCGCATGAACGCGGGGCCTTGAAGCTGCTGCAACGCATCCGCGATGAAGCCCACCGCTGGGCCAACGGCTACCACCAACTGCTGCTCGGACGCCGCGTGGCGGAGAGCATCCTGGATGACTGCCCTGGCATCAGCAAGACGCGCAAAGCAGCGCTGCTGAAGGCGTTTGGCTCGGTCACGCGACTGCGTAAGGCCACGGTGGAGCAGATCGCGGAAGTGCCGGGCATCAGCAAGGTGCTGGCGCAGCAGGTGCTGGAGTTTTTGGCGAGTCGGTGATGCTTCGTGAGCTGCTGCCGCGACTTACCATTCCAAAATGAGGCCATTCTTGTTTATGGCCCGATGAGGTGACCTGTTGTATAGGGCACTCATGCAAATCCTCGAACAATTGGGGCTCGCGCTGGGACTGGCTTCGCTGGCGGGGCTGAACCTTTACCTCACGGTTTTCCTCACCGGTCTGCTGGTGCGCTTGGATGCACTGCACCTCGCGGCGAAATACCAGAACCTGGAAGTCCTCGGCCATGACTGGGTGCTGATCGCTGCAGGCGTACTGTATGCCATCGAGTTCGTGGCTGACAAAGTGCCCTGGCTGGATTCGCTGTGGGACAGCATCCACACGCTGATCCGCCCTGCAGGCGGGACGATCCTCGCCGCGCAGGCGCTGGGAAATCTGCCGCCGCATATCGAGATGATCGGTGCCCTGCTCGCGGGCGGTGCTGCCCTGACCACCCACAGTGCGAAAGCGGGCACGCGCCTGCTGGCCAATCATTCACCGGAGCCAGCTTCCAACATCGCGCTGAGCATTGCGGAAGACATCACGGTGGTGGCGGGCACACTGGTGATGCTGATGAAGCCCGTGCTGGCTCTGTGCCTTTTCTCGGTGGCTCTCATCATTCTCTGGCTTGTTCTGCCGCGCATGTTCCGGGTGATCCGGCGCTCGTTTGAGGTCGTGCGGAGCAAGTGGCGGGCGGTGTTTGAACGGAGCGAGTCACCTGGCACTGTGTGTGCCAGGTAGTTTGGCCGCCAATCACTCCACATCCTCACCAGGATCATCCAGCGCATGTGCCTTCAGATCCTCAAGATCCACCCACTCCAACGCGGACTCATGGGTGGCGGAGAGACACACGGGCGGCGCACATCCCGCATCAAGCGCTTCCTTCCAACGCGTGACGCACAGGCACCAGCGATCACCGGGCTTAAGGCCGGGGAAATCCCATTCGGGAGCAGGTGCGGTGAGGTCGTTGCCGCTCAGAAAAGAGAAATTCAGAAACTCATGAGTCGCCTCAATGCAGACAGTGTGCAGCCCGACATCTCCCGGGCCGGTGCGGCAGTAGCCATCGCGATAGAACCCGGTCATGGGTTTGCGACAGCAACAGGTGAGTGGTTTGCGGAGGACGTTGGTGCGCATGAGGGATTATGAATGTGGCAGGAGGAGAGCGCCTGAGGCTTCCAACGCGGAGGTCAGAGAATTAACCACGGAATACACTGAATACACGGAAACCGAACCGGACTCTGATTTCCGTGTATTCAGTGGTTGATCTAATCTGCCGAATGGCAATCGAAGATGCATTAGTGTTGTTTCCAAGAAGGGCCGGTGGGCTCAGGTGGCGGAGCAGGCTTGGTGGTTGGCGCGGCAGTGCCGGTGCGATTGTCCTTCATCGTCACGCCTTCCGCTGCGCATTTGATTTCAAAGGCTTCTCCTTTGTTGGTCTGAATCGTGTTGCCGCTGATCTCGCTTTCCAGCGGTGGTAGGGTGGCTTTTTTGTCGCCACCTAGGCCGATGAGGATGTTGTGTTTGCAGTTGATGAAAGTGTTGCCAGTCACCTTGGCGCGCTTGACCTGGAAATAGCCGTTGGGGACGGAGTCGGGGATGCCGAGCATGAAGCACATGGCGCTGCGCTCGTCGTCGCCAGTGAGGTCTTCAAAGCGGTTGCCGGTGACGGTGTGGTCCTCGCCAATGATGCGCACTCCGCCGGCGCCTTTGGCACCATCGCCAATGAAGACATTGTTTTCCACGGTGCAGCCATTGCCGTGGCGCAGGGTGAGCGTGCCGGAGACGCCTTTGAAAGTGTTGAGGCGGTAAAGATTGCCGCAGGATTTGTTGGAGATGCACTCGGCCTCGCCATCGCATTGCTCAAAGAGGTTGTGCTCGACGATGCAGGAGGCGGTTTGCATGGAGGTCTTGCTGTCGCCGAGGCGGATGGTTTCGCCGCCGTTCTTGCCGAGCTTCTGACGCGGGCCGAAGTGATTGTGATCGATCTGGTGTTTGCCCTGGTCTTTGGATTCGTTCGAGAGCCACACAACCATCGTGGTGCCCTGCGTCGTCTTGCCCGCGATGTAGCAATGGTCCACGCGGTTCCGTGCGCCGTAGATGGAGACGAACTGGGACGAGTCCGTCGAAGCAAGCTGGGTGTCGTTCGTCACCGCGCAGTTAGTGATGCGGCAGTCACTGGCGAGATGCTTGGAATCTTGCCGCAATTCGATGACCTGCTCGCCCGTGGGATTCTGAAACCACAGGCCGTCCACCACGACGTGCGCGCCACCGACGGAGAGTCGCGAGGCACCGGTGAAGATCACCTTGCCAGGTGTCTTCGCTTTGATCGTCACCGGTTTCGCCGCAGTGCCTTCCGCGTTGATTTTCAAAAGGGCATCGGCCCAGGTGCCGTCTTTTAAAACCAGCGTGTCGCCCGCTCTCACGCTTTGCGCCGCATCGGCAAACGCGGCGGCATCCGCGATGGGGATGTCTCTGGCCAGAGCAGGAATGGCGAGGGCAAGTGCGAGGAGGGTGGTGCGCATATGTGGACTATGAGAGACGGCGGGGGCTTGACGGCAAGGCAGATTTCCAGCGCACTTGCAGCATGACTTTCCTGCCTGAAGCTCAAGCGTGCAGGAAGCTCCGCCAGTTGATGGCCGAGAGGGCAGATTCGCATGAGCCGATACAGATCAATGGCCATGCCTAGCATGCTTGACTCGATCCGCTGTCCAAAGCTTCCAAAGGTCCTGGCTGGTGAACTGGGGGGCGTCTGTGCCAACCTGGCGCAGAAGGATGCGCTCAAGAACGAGGTGTCAGCGTTTTTGTAGTGCTCCAGTTGCTCTGGAGCTTTTTCGTGGGCCTGCAGACGTGCGAAAGTGCCGAAGGAGCGGCGCAGTCCAGGGCGCTGCCACGAGCCTTCACCCACGGGTGAGTTGGAGCCTGCATCTTGCCAAGGCTTCGACCACATGGTCACGGCTGAGGGATAGGAGCACAGCCGATGAAATGAGCGACTGCGCTTGTCAGGCAGGAAGATATGATTATAAATATCATAATTACCATTTCACCATGAAGCTCATCGCCCCTGATCCTGACATGCGTGTCGCCATGCCGTATGAGTACGCGGCCAAGCCCCTGCTGACCCCGACGGAGGCGCAGTTTCATGCGTGCTTGCAGCAGATCACCCAGCAGCGCTGCCACATTCAGATCAAGCCTCGGCTGGCGGATGTGTTTCAGCATGAAAAGACAAACGGCGCGTTTCAAATGATCAGCCAGAAACACGTCGATTTTCTCATCTGCCGTCATGACGACTGGATGCCCATGCTTGGCATCGAGCTGGATGATGCCAGCCATGAGCGCGCCGAGACCAAGAAGCGCGACATGTTTGTGAACCTCCTGTTCGCCTCCACTGGCGTGCCGCTGCTGCGGCTGCCCGTGCAGGAACTCGGTCAGCTCGAACGCCTCGTCGAAGAACTCACCAAGGCCTGGAACCGCAGATGGAAGACGTTGGAGATGGGGTGAGTGTGCCATTGAGTAGGATTCTGTGGAGCGCGGGCTTCAGTCCGCAGCATTCCGCCGAAGACTATGGCTCCGAATTCTCTCCCGTCCTTCTCTTCACAGTGCGGCAGGCTGATTGTGACCCTTGGCTGAAATGACTCCCGCTAAGCGAAAAGCCATAAGCTGCCTAATTCGCCAAGGCTACAAGGCCAAGACGGACTGAAGTCCGCGCTCCAAGGGCTACGGCGCTCCACCTACAATCACCGGGGCCTTGCGCCTGACACCGATGTATACCGGCGATCTCTGGCGTTCGAACCATTTGTGCTTGAGGGGGAGTTCGGTGTTGAAGGCGTGGAAGTGCCAGGGGCCGTCGTCGGTGCGGATGGAGTATTGCAGGGCGCGGCCTCCGTCGAGGAGGGTGGCGTGCTGGACGTCGAGTTTGCGGGCGATTTCGGTGACTTCGCTGACGTTCATGATGCCGCCGTCGCCGGAGAGGACGAAGACGATGGTGCCGTCCTGACGCATGCCGACGAGCGAGCGGTAGGTGATCTTGGAGCCGTCGAAAAAGGCATCGGGCTTGAGGTCCACGTAGGAAAAGGTGGTGTGGTTTTTGATCACGGAGGGATAGACCTGGCAGCCTTCCGTGATGAGACCGGGGACTTCGTTGAGCAGGGACTTGGGTCCGCACCAGGGGCGACCGTCTCTGACGAAGAAGCAGCCGCTCCAGTCGCCGAAGGGTTGGTTGACCTGACGGCCTTCATGATAGACCCAGCCCATGGGGCGGCCTTTGGGGTCGCGAAAATTGGCGGTGATGGTGAACCAAAAATTCCCATCGGCCATGCGCTCGCGGGCAGTGGTGAGGGCAAACTTGGGCTGAAAGGAGGTCATGAAGTCGAAGCGGTCTGCGGAGAGCGTGACCACCTGGACTTCTGCGCCAAAGACACGCTGGGCGATGCTGGCCATGGCACCGCCTGTACGCCGGACTTTGAGAGTGGCCCAGCGCATGCCGGTCTCGCGATGGCGCTCGATCAGCGCGGCGTCGAGATCTCCCGCAGTCAGTGCGGCGGCGGGTTTCCACTCGCCACGTTTGGTGAGGATCTGGAGCGGAGACTTGGAATCGCGCACGCTGACGGCGACGAGATTGCTGTTCAGATTGAAGAAGACCTCACCGACAAGCCAGGCCAGCAGCGCGCCGACAAGGACGAGCAGCAGAAGCAGCTTCAGGCATCCGCGTTTTTTGGGCATGGGGGGTGCGGCAGCATGGAGAACAAGTACCGCACGATCAAGGGGGATGTCATGATGGAGAATGAAGATTGATTCAAAGCGAGGCCTGTTCGAGCTTTGGGTGCATGAAATTGAAATCGATCTCCGCCTTGTGGCTCCTCCTCTCTCTCAGTCTGCAAGCCCAGACGCCTGCGCCTACACCAGCGCCGGTGATCACGCTCAAGGCCAGCGTGGATCATCCCGATGCCTTGTATCATGTGGGCGAGACGGCGACCTTCAGCATTGAGGCGCTGCAAGACGGTAAGCCGCTGGCAGATGGGAAAGTAGTGTGCGTGCTTTCCAAAGACGGTGTGCAGCCCCAGCCGCCGCAGACGCTGAATGTGAAGGACGGCAAGGCGACACTCATCGGCAAGCTGGACGAGCCCGGCTTCCTGCTGTTACGCGCCACGAGTGACAAGGCCTCTGCCATGGCCGCTGCGGGCTATGATCCGCTGCTGCTCAAGCCGAGCATGCCGGTGCCGGAGGATTTTGATGCGTTCTGGGATGCCCAAAAGGCCGCGCTGGCAAAGGTGCCAGCGAAAGCGACACTCACGCCGGTGACGACAGGCGTGCCAAAAGGCGTGGAGGCTTTTGATGTACAGATCGACTGCCTGGGCAAACCGGTGAGCGGTTACTTTGGCAAGCCGGTGCAGGCCAAGGCGAAGTCTCTCCCGGCGATCCTGCATGTGCATGGGGCTGGCGTGCGTAGCGCGATTCTAGGCAGCGTCTCTTGGGCGCTGAATGAAGGCGGGATGCTCTCCATGGACATCAACGCGCATGGTCTGCCCAATGGGAAGCCGAAGGAGTTCTACGAGGCGCTGACGGCGGGTGAACTGAAGGGCTATTCGAATACAAACCCGCAGGATCGCGAGACGATTTACTTCAAAGGCATGTTCCTGCGCCTGATCCGCGCCATCGATTTCCTCACGGCGCAGCCGGAGTGGGATGGGAAGACGCTCATTGTTTACGGTGCCAGCCAGGGGGGCTTCCAGGCGTTTGCTGCGGCGGGACTCGATGCCCGTGTCTCGTTCATCTGCGCAGGCGTGCCAGCGGGTTGTGATCACACCGGCAGCCAGGCCAATCGCATCAGCGGCTGGCCGAAGCTCGTGCCCAATGGTGCCGATGGAAAGCCGAATGCCGCCGCGCTGCAGGCTTCGCGCTACTTTGACAACGTCAACTTCGCTATCCGTGCAAAGTGCCAGGGCGCGGTGGTGACCGTGGGTTTCATCGACATCACCTGCCCACCGACCAGCGTGTATGCGGCCTACAACGCGCTGACGATGCCGAAGGCGATCCACACCGACATTCTCACCGGCCATGCTAGCACACCGGCGGCCAGCAAATTTATGCAGGCGGCGGCTTTGAAGCATGTGCGGGATATGAAGGGGAAGTGAGGAAGATCGAATGACGAATGCGGAGGCAGAGGCCGCAGATTTGGTAGCACTGACCTTGTTGGGATGGGTGGTCTGGGGCTGCACGTTCGGCACCGCAGGTTAGTTGCAAAGCATGACAAATGACGTTGGGTCCAAGCATGAAAGCATGCAGCCGACTCCTTCCGTGCATCATCAGTCTCGTTGCCGCTCTGGCGTTCTATTCCCAGGCGGCAGATGCTCCCAAGCCTGCGGCTGACAAACCTGCTGCTACGACGTCAACCACCACTGACAATGCGCCCTCGCTGCGCAAGCCGGGCTTGGTCTTCATGGAATTCGCCACGCAGCGGGTGGAGGACTACGTGGAGTTCTTTGGCAGCGTGGCGGACTTCAAGGCCACCTATCGGAAGCCGGGCTATGTGCAGGTGCAGTCAGGGTTGGCGGAGCTGACCTTCATCGATCCCAAGTACTGGGGGCCGGGTCATCCGTTTCATGGTAAGGTCTCCGGCAGCGGCATGGGTGTGGGCATCGAGATCGGCATCGTTGTGGCGGACATTGACAAGGCCTACGGCGCCGCGCTCAAGTTCAAAGACAAGGGTTGGCCCGTGAGCACCGGCATTGTCATGCGCCCCTGGGGCGTGCGGGATTTTCGTGTGCTCGCGCCGGATGGGTATTATTTGAGGTTTACGGAGGGAAGGTGAGGGGCTGGGCGGGAGCGAGAAGCCTGTGCTGCTTCGAAGACCACAAAGTGCGTATTGTAGTACCTGCTTTAGCAGATCTGGATCACGCGCCGGACCTGCTAAAGCAGGTACTACAAAACGTGGGATGGGTATGATGGAGCTGTGGGTTAAGAGTGCCGTGAACAGCGCACAAAAAAAGCGGGCCATCTCTGGCCCGCCTTTGTGAATGATCTGGCTTTGCTGCCGATTACTTCGTCTCTGGCGTCTTTGCGCCTTCCTTGAAGCAGTAGAGGTGAGTGTGGGTGGTCACGTAGAGGGCACCGTTGGCGGCGACCACGCTGCTGAGCAGGGGGGAGGGGAATTCGATGGTGCCGAGTTCCTTGAGCTCCTTGCCTTCAGCGAGGATGAAGAGTTCGCCTTCTTCGTTGCCGATCCAGACTTTGCCGTCGGCGACGAGGGGGCTGGCCCAGATGTGGCCTTTGGTGTCGAATTTCCAGTACTCCTTGCCGGTCTTGGCATCGAGGCAGAAGACGCGGCCGGTGTAGTCGGCGGCATAGACGAGGCCGTCTTTCACCGCTGGGGTGGAGATGGTGCGCTCGATGCCTTTGAAGGTCCACACGGCTTTGCCGCTGAGGTCGCCTTTGCCTTTAGGGTCGATACAGCTCAGGCAGCCGACGCCTTCGCCGTGCTCGGGGTCCTGGCCGATGTTCACATACACCAAGCCATCAGCGATGGTCGGGGTGGCGATGATTTCGCTGGGGCCGTCGTATTCCACATACTTGATGGGCTCGCCGGCGGAGTTCTTACGATACTCCGGTGGGTTGGCGTCATAGCGCCAGAACTCATTGAGGATGTCCAGGCCTTCGGCGTCCTTGTGGGTCTCGGGGGCCATGGAGTAAACCCAGCCGTCACCGGCGGCGAAGACGATCTGCTTCTTGCCTTCGACATCGACGGAGGTCGGGGAAGACCAGGAGCAGTGCAGCACGCGCTCGGAGGCGACATGATCCATCTCGCCCAGCAGGGTGCCTTTTTCGGCGTCCAGCATGATGAAGCTCGGGGAGTTCGGGGAAGGGATGTTGGTGTGGGTCCAGTCCACGCCGTTGCAGGTGGGGACGAAGACCTTGCCGTCGATCACCAGCGGATAACCGGCAGTCGCGTTGTGCTGGAAGACGCCGAGTTCCTTGTACATGTCATACACCCAGAGGATGTCGGCATCGGTGTCGCCAGGGGTGAGGGGAGCGGTGGGCTTGCCGTCTTTGTCGAGCGGGGCCATGAAGGCACCTTCGTCCTGCATGCCCTGGTTGCCGTTGGACATGCCCTTCACGTCGAGGCAGACGATCTGGCAGCGATTGCTCGGCACATAGGCTTTGTCTCCCACGATGGTGGGGCTGGCGCAGATGCCGAGGTATTCCCAGTCATTGACCTTGCCGCTGCCCATCTTGGGGGAAACCATCTGCCACTTGAACTGACCGGTGTACTCATCAAACACCATCATGATTCCGCGGTCGCCGATGCTCTTTTGGTCGCGGGGCGATTCATTGTTGGTGCCCACATACACCTGACCGTTGGCGATCATCGGTGTGCCGTAGGTCTGGGAGCCGAGCTTGGCCACCCAGAGGCAGTTCTTGGTGGTGCTCATGTCGATGTCCTCAGCGCCAGGGGCCTTGTTGGCGTCCTGCGCGTTAGGGCGGAGGCGTCCGGCCTCTTTCGGTGCGGCCTTGGGGCCGTACTTCTTGCCAGGATTGAAATCGGTCGGCAGGCCTTTTTCGTCAGACACCATGTTGCGGGTGTTGCCGCCACCCCACTGGGTGTAGTCGGCGGCATGCAGCGAGGCCGTGGCAACCAGGGCCGCAGCGAGGATGGGAGAAAGTTTCGTGGTCATGTGAGTTTAAAACAAAGTTTCGGGGCGCGTTCCGTTGGGTGGGAGTTACTTGTTAGGCGTGACGCTCAGGTTGTCCAGATAGACGCGCTTCTGGTTCAGCGGGGTGAAACCGAAGATGCCGGGGGATCCGTTGGTGTGGGCGCGGGGCACTTTGACCTCGATGGTCCAGGCGGCAGGCTCAGCCTGCGCGCGGTCCCAGATCTTGGCCAGGACCACGCCGCTGCCGTCCTTGGCCACGTCCACGCGGGTCTTGAGGGTGTGCCAGGTGTTGGCCACCACTTTGAAGACGGCTTCCTGCTTGAGGCGCTCCAGGTTGGAGCTGACTTCCAGTTTGCCGGCATTGCCGCGCAGGCAGATCAGGTAGCGCTGGTTGATCAGGCCGATGTCCGACTTCGCGCGGGCGCTGCCGTCCGTCATCACGTCTGCCTGGACGGTGTAGTTGGAGAAGTGGGAAGGGGCCAAAAAGACCGTGCCGCGCTGGAACATCAGGCGGTCAAAGGACTTGGCGAACACCTTGTTGCCCGGTGCTCCGGCGACTTCACGCACGTCGAATTTGAAGCGGGCACCGATCCAAGGCAGCGGTGGGTAGGCAAACTTGATGCCTTCGGTGGGCTGGTCTTCTTTGAGGTCGAACTCGTCGAAGTTTTCGACCAGCGGCAGGTTGCGCAGGCCACGACCACGGATGGTGCCAAACTGGCCCTCAGCGGAGGTGGCCTTGAAGGCACCGGCGCTGGACTTCGCATCAGCAGCCACTTCGAGTTCGCCAGCGTCGTTGAATTTCGCGTCCATCGTCGCTTTCACCTTGGCCGTAGGTGGGATGAAGGTTTCCCACTTCACGCCTTTGACATCGGGGTTCACCAGGAAGCCATTGGCGTCCACGCTGCGCACGCGGAAGGATTGCTTGTTGCCGGTCATGATGACGGTTTCGGCAGGGATGATCTGCAGCGCCACGGCCTTGCCAGCCTTGGGCATTTCCACCGCTGGTGCGGCGTCCACCTTCACGCCTTTGTTGGGGATGGCATAGGCATACAGGTGCTTGGTGGTCGTGACATAGAGCTGGCCGTCGCACACGCTCGGTGCTCCCAGGCAGTCGCCTTCCAGTTTGATTTCTTGGACCACTTCGCCGGACTCCTTGCCTGGCTTCACCACCACCAGCTTGCCTTCCAGCATCGGGCAGTAGATCAGGCCGTCCACATAGAGCGGGGAGGAGTGCAGGTTGGCATTGCTCAGCTTCATCTTCCAGAGATTGGCACCCGTGTTGGCGTCGATGGCGTAGAGTTCAGCGCCGTCGGTGAGCTGATAAATCACATCGCCCACGATCACCGGGGAGCTGCTCGTCGCGCCGATCGGGTTGCGCCAGACTTCGACGCTGGGCTCCAGCGTGGTGGCTTCCAGGGCGGGGGGGACCGGTGCGGCCAGCTTTTCTGGCAGCTTGATGCAGACCATGCGGCCCTTCTCCGAGTTGTCCACGTTCTCATCCCCATGAATGGCGATCAGGTTGCCCTTGTGCAGAACGACGGAAGGATTCACGCCGTTTTTGCAGATCGGCATCTTCCAGTAAGGCTTGCCGTTGTGAGTGTTGACGCAGACGATGTGGCCGCAGCCCGTGGTGAAGTAGGCCACGCGCTTGCCGTCGCGGGTTTCCAGCACCGGGGTGGAGAAGGAGCTGTCCACGGGTGGGCTCACGCCAGGGAGTGACCACCAGGCCAGCTCGCCGGTCTTTTTGTCAAAGCCGTACACGCGGTCTGCCGCAGGGCCGTCAGCGCCCCAGTTCGAGAAAATGAAGTGGATGATGACGAATTCACCTTCGATCACCGGGCTGCCCACGCGGGAGTTCGGGAAGGTCATGCGGCCAAACTCTTCCATCAGCGGGATCTCAAACACCTTCGTGCCATCGAGTTCATAGCAGAAGAACGTGCCCGCATTGCTCGTGAGGTAGATGCGCTTGGTTTCAGGATCGACGGTCGGCGCGCCGATCGAGTAGCGGTTGTAGATGGAGTCGCTGAGGAAATCCGGGATCTCATGCTCCCAGAGCTTCTTGCCGGTCTTGGCGTCCATGCAGGTGAGTAGCTCGATCAGGTCGGTCGTCTCGCCCTTGTAGCCCCAGAGGATCACCTTGCCATCCACGATCACCGGCGTGCCACGGCTGCGGATGTCTGCGGACCAGGTGGGTTTGTCGTCCAGTTTGCCGGCCTTCTTGTAGTGCTCCAGGCTTACGCCGTTTTGCAGCGGGCCGCGCCAGTTCGTCCAGTCATTCGCTTGGGAGATTCCGGTCAGAGCCAGAGTGGCGGCAAACAAACAGCCGAAGGAGGGTCGGGGACGGTGGTGCATGGATAGAGAGGGGGAGGATGGAAACGAAACATCGTGAGCACGCGCCGCGCTTCAATGCGATTTTCTAACCATTCGCACCGGAGGCGGCACTGCCTGTCATAGGGGGACTGAGGCAACGCAACTTACGCCCGGCATCTTGCAGATGGACGCTGCGGGATGCGGGTTGGGAAAGGGGGGGTGTATTTGCGCGGGAGGGCAAGTGATGGCGGGCATTCTTCCTTCGTCGCTGGATCAAGGCAGCGTCGTGATCTGCAAGCGCAGGAATCGCTGCATGGCGGCTTCAATAGAAAGGGGATCGTTCAACT
>TBL_comb48_EPIDRAFT_1000244_pt1 | contig 43174 bp, 31 predicted proteins | sample TroBogEpilimnion_37_FD_10681 | JGI IMG/M metagenome (IMG submission 10681) | reverse complement strand
ACCATCTTTAATTTTAGAAACTTCTTTACCAAATAAAGCGGTACGAATTTGTAATCCAACCTGCGCACTTGAAACACCTTCAATTAATGCACGATTACGATCAATGGTTAAGGTTAATTCGGGATTTTGTAAATCCACATCCATTTTTAATTCTTCGATACCTGGAATTTGTGCAGCGTCTAAATAGTTTTTTAAACCCACTGCAGTTTTTATTAATTTATCAAAGTCATCTCCCTGAATTTCAATATTTACAGGCGGCTCTGTTGGAGGGCCGCTTGATTCTTGTGTAACGGTGATTTCAGCACCAGGTACCCATTTCATTTCATTACGAATTGCATCCAAATAAGGCTTTGTTGATTTACCATCACGCTTTTCAAATTCAACAAAATTCACTTGCACACGTCCAAGTTCGGTACGTGTACTTCTATCTCCAGTCATTGGATCACCAGCACCCACTGCCACATTACTAATGATACTTTCTACCAATGGATTTTTCTTACCATTATCAGTTCCTAAAACTTTGTTCACCTTATGTTCTAAAACCTTCGTTACTGAGTCGGTATAATCCACCTGAGTACCTGTTGGTAATTTTAAATAAACATATACTTGATTCGGATCACCCACTGGGAAAAATTCAATACCCACACGACCGCTACCAATATTAATACCTAATAAAACAATAGATACAATTAATAATACAAAAGTGCCTATTAATAATTTTACAGGTCTCCATCCTGTTAATGCTCTTCTTAAAATTCTTTCATAAGTATCCATCAATTTAGGAAGCACTGTTTCTTGGAAATGCTCAATTGCTTCTTGAATAAAATATTTATTAGCAACTACTAAAATCATGAAGAAAATTAATAAGTTACCTAAGAAGGTTGCGCCCATGATATCTAATACAATACCTGCTGCAATTGGAATCCAAAAGTTTTTCTTTTTAAAGATGGCTGATTTTGGTTCATCTGATTTTACATCCTCATGATTCATAAAGTCCACAGCAAATACTGGGTTCATGATAAAGGCAACTACTAAGGATGCAGCTAATGTAAAGATTAACATGGCAGGTAAGTACACCATGAATTTTCCAATGATACCTGGCCAGAACAACAATGGGAAGAAAGGCGCTAAAGTAGTAACTGTTCCAGCTAATACCGGTACAAATACTTCACCTGCAGCCATTTTTGCAGAGGTAGTGGCAGTTAATTTACCCTTTCCTTGTACAAAAATACGGTGTGTATTTTCAATCACCACAATGGCATCATCTACTATAATACCCAAACCAAATAATAGGGCAAATAGCACCATAAAGTTTAAGGTAATATGTGTACCAACTACTAAGTCACCTGCTGGTAAAAATACAAACGCAACAAACATACTTAAAGGAACAGAAAGTGCCACAAAGAATGCATTGGTAACACCCATAAAGAACATTAATACTACCAATACCAAAATAAATCCAATTACAATAGAATTCACTAAATCAGTAAATGATGATTTAGTTCTTATGCTTTGATCGCCCGAAATCACTGCTTTCACATCTTTAGGTAAATCAGTTTTTTCAGCTTCTTCAACAATTTTCTTTACCGCATCTGAAGTTTCAATCAAATTTTCTCCACTTCTTTTAATGATATTTAATGTCAATACATTTTTACCATCTAATCGCGCATAGCTCTCATTATTCTTAACGGTATCTTTAATAGTAGCAACATCTTTTAAATAGATAGGTGCTCCGTTTGTGTTACGAACAATAATATTAGCAATATCGTTAGCAGATTTTAACTGACCCTTTAATTGTAAGTTACGCTTCATATTGCCCACGTCCAATAAACCACCTGATAGGTCAAGGTTTTCTCTTTGGATCGCTGCAGTAATATCATCAAACGTAATACCAGCGCCCTGTAAGCGATAGTTGTCTACATTAATTTGAAACTCTCTTTCTGGTGCACCTACTAAATCAACTCTATTAATTTGAGGAACACTTTCTAATTTATCCTTTAAATCATCAGCATATTTTTTAAGTTGTACCAAGTTGTAATTCCCACTTAAATTAACATACATAATAGGTTGCTCACTAAAGTTTACTTCAATAACTCTAGGCTGTTGGGTAAGGTCATTTGGCAAATCAGTTTTAGCCTTATCAACTGCATCTTTCACTTTTTGCAAAGCGATATCCGGTTTTACATCTGTACTAAATTCAATGGTAATAGCAGAAAAATCTTGTTGTGATACCGAATTGAATTTATTGATCTTAACGCCACTGATACTTTTAATTTGTTTTTCAAGCGGACGTGTAACTAGATTCTCAATATCTTTTGGAGAGTTACCTACATAAATAGTTTGCACATACATTGTAGGAATTACAATTTCTGGAAATTGTTCCTTAGGTAAAGTAAGAAATTGATAAATACCTCCTAAACTAATAAACAACATTAATAAGTAAATGGATGTTTTATTAGTAATACTCCAAGAGGTAGGACCAAACTCCTTAAACTTCTCTTTTATTTTATGAATTGTCGACATATGGACAGATTGAATTATTTATTAAAGAAATTATTTTTGAGTTGTGGTAATAGATTGACCATCATATAAAGATTGATAACCTTCCGTGATGATATTATCTCCAGCAGTCAATCCGCTCAATACTTCGATATTATTACCATAAAACTCACCCACAGTAATTACTTTTTTACGAGCAACTAATTTTCCATTTTCAGTAGCAGCTACATAAATGAATTTATTCTTATCGTCATTTTGCAATAAGTTCAATGGAATACTAATTGCATTTGATTTAGCGTAATCTTTAATTTTAACCTGCGCTAATTGGTTGGGTCTAAAGCTTTTGTCAACAGGTAATTTTGTTTCAATAAAAAAGCTTCTGCTTAAAGGGTCAATTACATTACCTAAAACATTTACTTTCGCAGCTAGATTTTTTTGAGCATCAGGGAAAAATAAGTTTACATCTGTACCTACTTTTACTTTACCTGCATAGTTTTCAGGAACCTGTGCAGTGATTTTTAAATGCTCGGTATTCACAATTTTAATTTGACCAGGACCTTGAAAAAACTCACCCACTTTTACATTCACTTCTTCCGCTACACCATCTACATCGCTGTAAACGCTTGTATAAGCCAATTGATCTTTAGCCATTCCTAATTGTTCAGTAGCCGCTTTTAATTGACTTGCACTAGCTTCTGCATTTGTTTTAGCAGTCATCAATTGAATTTCACTACCAATATTTTGCTCCCATAAATTCTTTTGTTTTTCATAAACACTTTTAGCTAATGCAGCTTGGGCTTTTAAGGTTTCGATATTTTGAGCAACTGCTGCAGCACTTTGTTTAATCAAGCTATTATCTAATTGTAGTATAAATTGACCTTTTTTAACAAGGTCTCCTCTTTTCACATACAGTTGTCTAACCTGACCTCCACCAGCGCGTGGTGTAATATAGGAAACGCTTTCTGATTCTATCTTTCCTTGTAATTCAATAAAATGTGTAAACTCTTGATTTACTACTGGCGTTACGGTTACCAATACTGATTTTACATTGTCAGCTCCACCAATTTCTTTTTCAAGGGAAGCAATTTTTGCATTGATATCTAATGCTTGCTTTTTTAAATCTGCTAAAGATTTCTTTTTCGCTTCAATTGAATTGCTACCTCCACCACAGGCAACCGCGATCATGATTAAGCTAATTGTAAATAATTTTAAACTATTTTTCATTTGTATATTTTTTTGAGTTGTGTTAAGGGGTATTATAATTTTCCAGTTGCTTTTAATAAATCAACTTTAGCGATTAAGGCACTATATAAAGCATTCATGTAATTGTTTTGTGCACTTACTAAGTCGGCTTGTGCTGCTGAAATTTCGGTATTGGAACCTGTTCCTGCTTCAAACTTCTTTTTAGTTTGACCATAAACAGTTTCTGCTAATTCCATATTTTTCTTCTGAAACTGAACGGTAGCAACCGAAGACATATAGTTTAATTTAGCTTGCATAATTTCATTATCAATGCTATTTTTCAAAGCATCAATCTGATTTTCAGTTTGCTTTAATTCAATTTTGGTACGCTTAATTCTTGCATCTGTTGCAAATCCATTGAATATTGGTAAGCTTACATTTAAACTTATCAAAGAAGTGGTAAACCAATTTCCACCTTTAAAAAAGTCAAATTCACTTCTTTGTGCATTTTTTGAATAAGAACCCGCCATCGCAATGGTTGGAAGATTACTTAATTGGTAACGCTTAATATTATACTCATTTAATTTTTTAACGGTACCTAAGTATTGAAAATCTTTACGCACATTGTATTGAAAATTATTTTCAGTTAAGACATCATTGTTTAAACTAGATTCATTGATTACATCAGTAAGTACTAAACTATCTTTAACAGGCATACCCATTAACATTTTCAAACCCATGTATCCAATAGCTATACTGTTGTTTGCTTTTAATTGCTCTGTTTCTAAATTGTTCAATTGAACATTTAATTTATCAACGTCTAATTTTTCAGCAAATCCATTTTTGTACATGATTTGTGCATCATGTGCTAAAGATTTTATTCTGTTAATATTTGCATCTAAAATATTTAACTGTGTTTTACTAGCCGATAATTGGTAGTAAATTTTATAAATATTTGCTTTAATTGCTTCTTCGGTTAAAGCTGCGTTTTTTACTTGCATTTCCATTGAAGTTGCTCTTGCTTGTAATGCAATAAATACTTGACCATCAAATAATAATTGTTGAATAGAAGCACCATAGTTTGCATTGTACTTTGTACCAAACTGAACAGGAATAAAGGTTCCAGGGGCTCCACCAAATATTTGACCAGGCAATAATGAGGTAGGGATTTTAGTATAATCCGTTCCACTTAAATTGGTAGAAATCGTTGGCAATGCAGCGCCAGCAATTTCTCTATTGGTTTGACCCTGCACTTCAATTGCCAATAATGCATTTTTAACTTGCACATTATTTTTGTGTGCAAATTCCACACATTGGTCTAATGAGAATGCGTAAACCGCTTTGCTTGAATCTTGGGCTTTTGCCAAGTTTGCATAAGCAAACACTAGAAGTAAAAAGAGTAGTTTTTTCATATTGTTTATTGATTGCTTGTTTTGTTTATTCATTATCTGTTGTTGATACAACATTATTTTTTAAATCCTTGTATTGCGTTAGTAATCTTAATCCTTCAGGTGAAACAATACCATATATATAGTGCTCCATGATTTGAACGTTTACATTACCCAAATCAAATTTGCTTAAAGGAAAAATTTGAGTATTAAAAGTGATTAAACTCGTTTCAATTCTATAAATAGTTAAGATTTCTGGATCAATATCTTTTCTATACACGCCTTGTTCAATCCCTTTCAATAAATTTGTCTTCACTACATTGTGCATGAAGTTGTCTTTATGCTCTTGAATTTTTTTAAAGGCCTCTGGAAAATATTTATGTATTTCCATAACAGTCAAAGGGTTCATTTTCTTAAACATCTCTTGAATGTCTTGAAGTACCATAAACATTTCATGAAGGGCATTATCAGCGGTTTCTTGTGATCTTTTGCACATTAATTTCTGCTCCTCTAATTCAAGTTCTACCACAGCAAGTACTAGGGTTTCTTTATCCTTGTAAAACTGATAAATGGTTTTTTTGCTAATACCTAACTGATTGGCTAAGTCGTCCATAGTCACATAACGGACCCCGTTAAGTACCATTAATTCCCTGGCTTTAAATAATATACGATTCTCCATAGCTTCAATTTGAGGCGCAAAACTATGGAAACTAAATTCGTTTTCAAAGTTTCCATGGTTTTATTTTAATTATTTATGTTGAATGGCAAAAAAGGTGGAAATTTGAGGTCTAAACCAAGCATAATGCCTTTTAAATCTGGCCTTTTTTCCCGTCAACGACTATTTTCTGGCTTAGCGCAGCTATTTTTTCAGGGAGTAGTGGTATTGGCGCCCATTGGTGTTACGATTTGGGTAGTAGTTAGCTTGTTTAATTGGGTTGATAATTTTTTACCAAACGTATTAAATGCACTTTTCCCTGTAAAATTTGCTGCTGTCAATGGTCAAATTCCTAAAGTAACGGGAATGGGTTTTGTGGTAGCCATTGCATTGGTATTGATCGTAGGTTGGTTATCCTCTTTATTTTTTGTAGAAAGATTTGTTGCCATTTTTGATAAGCTTCTTGAAAAAACACCGGGTGTAAAAATTATTTATTCTTCGGTTAAAGATTTTTTAGAAGCATTCGCTGGTAACAAGAAAAAATTTGATGAGCCTGTTTTAGTGAATGTAGATTCTCCAGATGTTTGGAGACTTGGTTTTATTACACAAGCATCTACTGCACATTTTGGCATGACTGATTATGTAACAGTTTATGTTCCACATTCTTATGCAATTTCTGGTATTACTTATATTGTTCCATTTGCGAAAATTAAAAAATTACCAAAAGGAATTAGTGCAGCGGAGGCCATGAAATATGTTGTATCAGGTGGTGTTACAACACTGGGTGAAGAGAAAGACGCATAGGTGTCTTTCGATGTGAGCAAAAACTAATCGCGCCTTAAGTCGCGAGTAAACTAAAATTTTAGAAAAAATATAATAGCATCATGCAATTGCACAATTTTAATTCGGGTCCTGCCATTTTACCAAAAGAAGTTTTAGATCAAGCAGCAACGGCAATTCATAATTTTAATAATACAGGATTATCTATTTTAGAGATAGGACATCGCACTTCACATTTTGTGGAAGTGATTGAAGAGGCAAAGCAAATTGTAAAAAGATTAATGGATATTGGTGATGAATATGAAGTACTTTTTTTACAAGGAGGAGCAACTATGCAATTTATGCAAGTGCCCATGAATTTATTAGATGAAAATGGTTTAGCGGCTATTTGTGACAATGGTGTTTGGGGAAATAAAGCAGTAAAAGAAGCAAAATTATTTGGACCGGTTGCTGTAGTTTCAGATAGTTCAGATAAAAAACATACTTATTTAAATAAGCAATTAGATTTACCACAGGGCACTACTTATTTGCATATAACTACCAATAATACAGTAGAGGGAACTCAATGGCATCAATACCCACAGGTGAATGTGCCATTAATTGGAGATATGAGTTCGGATATATTTTGTCGCCCAACAGATTTTAAAAAATTCGATTTAATTTATGCAGGTGCACAAAAAAATATGGGCGCTGCAGGGGTAACGATGGTAGTGGTAAAAAAATCATTGTTAGGAAAAGTAAACAGAAAAATTCCTGCAATTTTAGATTATCAAAAACATATCGAAGCGGGTTCATTATTAAACACACCACCTGTATTTTCAATTTATGTAAGCCTACTAACTTTAAGATGGATTGAAAAAGAAGGAGGCTTGGTAGAAATGGAAAAACGCAATCAAGAAAAAGCAACTTTGTTATATAACACGATTGATGCGCATCCATTATTTAATTGCCCTATTGCCAAAGAAGATCGCAGTATTATGAACGCGGTTTTCTTTTTAAATGATGTATCAAAAGAAGCTGAATTTTTAGATTTATGTAAAAAATCGGGCATGATTGGCGTAAAGGGATATCGCACAGTGGGAGGTATAAGAGTGAGTATGTACAATGCGATGCCGTTATCAAGTGTGCAAACATTCTGTGATTTAATGAATAATTTCTCTTAATTATTTTTATATAAACAGGTTCAACAAAAAATCTTTTTCTCAATAATAAGAACGATATTTGCGCCCATGGCAAAAATTAGACCCTTTGAAGCACTTCGTCCTCAGCCACAGTTGGCTAAGCAAGTTGCAAGTAAACCATACGACGTTTTAAATAGTGCTGAAGCAAAAACGGAAGCAGTAGGTAACGCCTATTCATTTTTACATATTACAAAAAGTGAAATTGATTTACCAGAATCTGTAGACATTCATAGTCAACAAGTTTATGATTTAGCATTAGAAAATTTAAATGCATTTGTACAAAGAGATGTGTTGTTTAAGGAATCAAAACCTTGTTATTATATATATCAATTAATTATGGATGGACGTGCGCAAACAGGATTAGTTTGTGTAAGTAGTATTGATGATTATAATAATTACATTATTAAAAAGCACGAGTTTACGCGTCCTGAAAAAGAGCAGGATAGAATCAATCATATTAAAACTTCAGGTGCACAAACTGGAAACGTGTTTTTAGCTTATCGCAATCAATCAAGTATTGATGCGATTATTGAAAAACACAAGACGACTAAAAATCCAGTGTATGACTTTACTGCCGAGGATGGCATTCAACATACTGTTTGGGCGGTAAGTGATTCAGCTGTAATTCAACAAATTACTGACTTATTTGAAACGGAAGTGCCTTGCACTTATATTGCCGATGGTCACCACCGTGCTGCTTCGGCTGCAAAAGTGAAGTTGGCTTTAGGTGAAGCTGCCACTCCAGCTGCAGACTATTTCTTGACTACTTTATTTCCTTCTAATCAATTACATATCATGGACTATAACCGTGTAGTAAAAGATTTGAATGGTCATAGTGAAGAAGCTTTTTTAGCTGCTTTGCAAAATGAATTTGAAGTTGTTGAACATGAAGGAGCCTATAAGCCTGCACATTTACACAGTTTTGGGATGTATTTAGCTGGCAAGTGGTATCGCTTAACTGCAAAACCAGGTACATACAATGACAACGATCCAATTGGTGTATTAGATGTAACTATTTTGTCTAATAATATCTTATCAAAACTATTGGGTATTGTGGATCAAAGAACCGATAAGCGTATTGATTTCGTGGGTGGAATTAGAGGTTTAGGAGAGTTGGAAAAAAGAGTGGATAGTGGTGAAATGCAATTAGCCATTAGCTTATACCCTGTAACTATTGATCAATTATTTAATATTGCAGATGCAGGTGAAGTAATGCCTCCAAAAAGTACATGGTTCGAACCAAAATTAAGAGACGGATTATTGACGCACTTAATTTACTAGTAATATTTAAAATCATTTTGAATGATTTATTAAACCCAGCAATCTAGCTGGGTTTGTTTTTTTGCAGCTTTCTTTGTACTTTGTTACACAATTTTGCTTGACCATGGAATGTAAACGCCTCTTTGATTGTATTGATCATCAATTACAAAATTTTCCTAAAAAGGATATGTTATCTGCTAAAGAAAATGGCAGCTGGAGACACTATTCAACGCAGGAGATAGCAAAAACAGTAAATGAATTAAGTGCTGGTTTGCATAAGCTTGGCTTGTCTGCGCATAATTTTACACCAGAGGGTAGTGATAAGATTGCTGTAATAAGTAATAATCGACCTGAGTGGTTAATTGCAGATATGGCTGCACAACAATTAGGAATTATTTGGGTGCCTGTTTATCCAACCACCAATCCATTGGAGTTGGCATTTATTTTAAATGATGCGTCGGTTAAATATATGTTTGCAAGTAATCAAGACTTGTACAACAAAGTAATGTCTATCAAGGATCAGGTTGAATGCTTACAAGAAGTGTACACTTTTGATAAAATAGAAGGCGCAAAACATTGGACTGAATTATTGAATAATGATGCTTCAATTTTACAAGAGGTAGCAGCCATTAAAAAATCGATTCCTGTAGAGCAGGTGGCAACCTTTATTTATACATCAGGAACTACAGGTACACCGAAGGGCGTAATGTTAACGCATAAAAATATTTATTTCAATTTAACAATGGGAAGAGAAAGTTTCCCTTTCCCTGATGCGCCAACTTTAAAAGTATTAAGTTTTTTACCACTGAATCATATTTTTGAAAAAGTGGTTTCCTATATTTATATGTATAGTGGTATGGCTATTTATTATGCTGAAAGCATGGATACCATTGCCGATAACCTACGTGAAGTAAAACCAGATGGCTTTTCAACCGTACCAAGATTATTGGAAAAAGTATTTGAGAAAATAATGTTGAAAGGCGAAGAGTTAACAGGTATTAAAAGAAAATTATTTTTCTGGTCAGTGGATGTAGCACAACAGTATGATAATTTAGTGCCTGGATCTTGGTGGTATAATTTAAAATTAAAAATTGCTAATAAAATAATTTTCGGCAAATGGCGTGTGGCATTGGGTGGCAATGTTAAATTCATTGTTACAGGTGGTGCAGCATGTCAAGTAAAATTATTACGCATTTTTAACGCTGCTCAAATTCCAGTATATGAAGGATATGGACCAACCGAAAACAGTCCAATTATTAGTATCAATTTAAGAACACAAGGTGGAACAAAATATGGAACGGTGGGTGAAGTGATTAAAGGCGTTGAATTTAAATTAGAACCAGACGGAGAAATATGTGTAGCAGGTCCAAGTGTCATGTTGGGCTATTATAAGCGTCCCGATTTAACAGCCGAAACAGTAATTGATGGATGGTTGCACACCGGTGATATTGGAGAGATTGTAGACGGTCGTTATTTAAAAATTACAGATCGTAAAAAAGAGTTGTTCAAAACCAGTGGTGGTAAATATGTTGCACCGCAACCTATTGAGAACAAAATGAAAGAAAGTCCTTTTATTGAGCAAATACTATTGATAGGGGACAATCGTAAGTTTGTAAGTGCCTTAATTGTACCAGGGTTTTCAAAATTAAAAGACTGGGCAAAGCAACATGGCATTGAGTATACGAGCAACGAGGAGATTATTAAAAACAACATGGTCATTACGATGATTGCTGATATCGTAGAGGAGTATAACGCATTATTTAATCAAGTAGAACAGGTAAAGAAATTTACTTTGTTACCAAGAGAGTTTACGATTGATAAGGGTGAGATGACGCCTAAATTAAGTGTTAAAAGAAAAGTAGTACTCGCTAATTTTGAAGCAGAAGTAGAAGCAATGTATCAGGCTTAATTATTTCTTTGTAAGAATTTTTCTTTGATAATTGTTTGCACGTCTTTGTTTTGAATTTTACTTTCTAACCAGGAAATAATATCCAAATACATAAAGGCCCTGCTCTCCAGTTTATTTTTTTCTAGAGGTGCTAACTTCTGCAACAAGTTTTCAAAAGATGCTTCTTTGCCCGATTGAATAGCGTTTCTTAAAAAGTTAAATAACACTACTTCCACCGCGCCTAAATTTTTCATCTTCGCCATAAAACGATACACCGATTTTGATAGATAAGCTACCACTTCGGTGTTGCCTAATTCATAATGCGCAATTAAATGAAGCAGTCGCGCATAACATTGTAAGTCGTCACGCAGGTTCAATTTCCAATTAATGATGCTGTTTAAATAATCAATTGATTTTTCAGCATCACCAGCGCCAAAATACAAACAAGCTATCTTGTAATAGAATACCAATACACGGTGACTATCCATGTACAATTCAATGTCTTTTAATTTTTCTTCCATACTTGGAACCATCGCCAAACCCTCACTGAATGTGCCTTCTAGAAAGTGTTGATTAATTTTAGCAATGTATAAGTAAATAAAAGACTGAATTAAATTATTCTTGTTATTAAGTACAATTTGTGATTCACTAAAGTTTTCTAAAATACAAATGGTCTCTTTGAATTTGTCAATATTTTTTAAATCAAAATGGGCACTAATTAAATTGTGTAAGCCTTTGATGTATTGTGCGGATTCAATCAATTGCATGTTTTCTTCCTTCTCAAATAGGTCCACCCATTTTTGAGCATAACGATAATGCATTAAAAAATCCTGTGTAATAAATCCATACCAACAATAACATTGATACAAATATAATTTCTCGTAAAACCCTTCTTCATTTTTTACAATTTCCAAAATAGGATCTTGTATGAGTGCATCTAATGTTACTCTATCCTCTTCGTTTCTTGCATGACCATGTTGAATATACCAGCCATATAATTGTAAACTTAAATTGGAAGTTTTTGCAATTAATTCTAAGCGATGATTTGCTTCGTCAATTTCATCACTTAATTGTTTAGCCCTATCCTGCATGCTACGGGTAATATGCAGGGATTCAATTTTCTTTTCTAAAAACAATACCTGCAATAAAAAAGTAACCTGATTATTTTGCTTGGTTAAGGTTTTAATTTTATCTAAAATGCGCAAGCTTTGCAAGTAAAGTCCTTTGTTGTATAAAATTTTAGCATGGTCTAATTGCTCATGAATTTGCAAGTCAATATTTTCTGCCTGCTTAACAATTCTTAAACTTGATAAAATTTGATCATATAAATGCGCCTTTAAATTGGACAACTGTTGCTTTTGAATAGACTCGTTTTTACGCAACAATTCCTCCTCATCATAGTCCTTCATCTTGTCCAAGGCATCAAAAAGAGTGACTATTTTCAAATCAGCAGACGCAGAATTGCGGGCAGCATACAACTTAAAATTGCGCTTTTCCCCCTTTTCCAGGGACTTCACTAAAATAAATAAGGCGTCGGTGCTTAGGTTGGGCATCGTAGCTGATTTTAATTCAAGTTATTGAAAATCAATTAATTAATCAAAAAATAGTCTCTTTATACATTGTAAAATAGGCATAAAAATGATGTGAATTACTTGTTAATATAGGGTAAATTTGAACAATAAACGGGCCAAAAGCCCGTTTTGTATCATAACAGGTTCAAAATCAATAAGATGCTTGCTTTATCAGGACTCAGGTTCGGATGAAAAAGGCTTCTATTTATGTAAAATATTTAAAGCAAAAACAATGAGTCAAAAAGTCTTCATTTTTGATACCACATTAAGAGACGGAGAACAGGTTCCGGGCTGTAAGCTAAACACCAAGGAAAAATTGGAGTTAGCTGTAAGACTGGAGGAATTGGGCGTGGATATTTTGGAAGCAGGTTTTCCTGTTTCAAGTCCGGGAGATTTTGAGTCGGTAAATCAAATTGCCAAGACTTTAAAAAATACCGTGGTTTGTGGTTTATCACGTGCGGTACAAAATGATATCGAAGTAGCAGCTGCTGCCTTAAAACCAGCAAAGCGTTTTAGAATTCATACAGGTATTGGTACTTCTGATTTACATATCAAACATAAGTTCAATTCTAATAGAGAAGAAATTATTGAGCGTGCAATAAAGGCAGTAACTATAGCAAGAAATTTTACAGACGATGTTGAATTTTATGCAGAGGATGCAGGCCGTACGGACAATGAATATTTAGCGCGTGTTATTGAAGCAGTCGTTAAAGCGGGTGCAACTACTTTAAATATTCCTGATACTACTGGCTATTGTTTACCACAACAGTACCAAGAAAAAATGGCCTACTTGTATAACAATGTTCCAAACATTGACAAAGCTATTTTATCATGTCACTGTCATAATGATTTAGGATTAGCAACAGCCAATTCTATTGCAGGTGTGATTGGTGGTGCAAGACAAATAGAGTGTACGATTAATGGTTTAGGTGAGCGCGCAGGTAACACTGCATTAGAGGAAGTAGTTATGATTTTAAATCAACATAAGGATTTAGGATTTCATACCAGCATCAATCCAAAGTTGTTAAACACCATCAGCCGCGAGGTTTCAGAGACAATGCGTATGATGGTGCAACCAAATAAAGCCATTGTGGGTGCAAATGCATTTTCACATTCATCAGGAATTCATCAGGATGGTTTCTTAAAGGAAGCACAAACTTATGAGATTATTAATCCAGCTGAAGTAGGTGCGGATGAAAGTAAAATTGTTTTAACAGCACGTAGTGGTCGTAGTGCATTAGCGCATCGATTACATAAAATTGGATATCAGTTTACAAGAAATGAAATTGATGAATTATATCCTTTGTTTTTAGAAATCGCAGATAAAAAGAAAGAAGTACTAGAAGCTGATTTGCAAGAAATGGCAACAGCGTATAAAAAATAATAACAATGGGAAAAACATTATTTGAAAAAATTTGGGACAAGCATGTGGTGAAACAAATTGAAGATGGTCCTTCGGTTGTTTATATCGACAAGCACTTTATTCATGAAGTAACCAGCCCGCAAGCTTTTAGTGGAATTGAAAAAAGAGGAGCACAAATTTTTAGACCTCAACAAATTGTAGCCACTGCCGATCATAATGTGCCTACCATGAACCAAGAGTTACCTATTAAAGATGCTTTATCAAAATTTCAGGTAGACACTTTAATTGAGAATTGTAAAAAGCATGGTGTTGAATTATACGGATTAGGTCATAAGTACCAAGGTATTGTACACGTGATTGGGCCAGAGTTGGGTATCACACAACCAGGCATGACCATTGTATGTGGAGATAGTCATACTTCAACACATGGTGCATTTGGATCTATTTCATTTGGAATTGGAACCAGTGAAGTGGAAATGGTTTTTGCATCACAATGTATTATGCAAAGCAAGCCAAAAGTAATGCGCATAAATATTGACGGCGAATTAAAAAATGGAGTAGTATCAAAAGATATTATTTTATACATCATTGCACAAATTTCTGCAAGTGGAGCAACAGGTTATTTTGTAGAGTATGCAGGTTCTGCTATTCGTGCATTAAGTATGGAAGCAAGAATGACCATTTGTAATATGAGTATTGAGATGGGCGCAAGAGGAGGAATGATTGCACCAGATCAAACAACATTCGATTATATCAAGGGTCGTTTATTTGCGCCACAAGGTGCAGACTGGGATAAAAAATTAGCTGCATGGGCAGCATTATATACCGATGCAGATGCAAAGTTTGATGTTGAAATAAATATCAAAGCCGAAGACATTGATCCAATGATTACTTACGGAACCAATCCTGGTATGGGATTGAGCGTAAGAGGTACCTTGCCAACTGTTGAAAGTTTTGCAGATGCTACTGAAAAACAGAATTACGAAAAAGCATTAGCGTATATGGGACTAACTGCTGGCCAAAGTTTATTAGGCATGCCCGTACAAAATGTATTTATCGGTTCTTGTACGAATTCAAGAATTGAAGATTTCCGTTTGGTAGCAAGCATTATCAAAGGCAAACAAAAAGATCCAAACATTAAAACTTTAATTGTACCAGGATCCCAGGAAGTAGCTAAACAAATTAAAGCTGAAGGCTTAGATAAAATATTTGCAGACGCAGGTGTTGAAATTAGACAAGCAGGATGTAGTGCTTGTTTAGGAATGAATGAAGATAAAATTCTAGCAGGGGAATATTGTATTAGTACCAGCAACAGAAACTTTGAAGGACGTCAAGGTGCCGGTGCAAGAACATTATTAGCAAGCCCATTAACTGCAGCAGCTGCATTGTTAACAGGAAAAATCACAGATATCAGAGATATATTAAACTAAGATTTTAATTATATGCAATCATTACAAAAAATCACAAGTAAGTTTATCCCACTACGTATTGAAAATGTAGATACGGATCAAATTATACCAGCGCGTTTTTTAAAGGCGACGACTAAGGATGGTTTTGGAAAAAATTTATTCAGAGACTGGAGATACGAGAACGATGATGAAACGAAACCAAAAGCAGATTTTGTATTAAACCAAAAACAATACAGTGGTGAAATTTTAGTTGCTGCTAAAAACTTTGGTTGTGGTTCTTCACGTGAGCATGCTGCATGGAGTATTCAAGACTATGGATTTAAAGTTGTGGTGTCTAGCTTTTTTGCGGACATTTTTAAAAACAATGCATTAAACAATGGCGTATTGCCAGTAACGGTTTCAGATGCTTTCTTGCAACAAATATTTGCGCAAGGTGCTGATGATACTTTAAGCGTTGACTTGGAAGCACAAACCATTACCATTGATGCCACCGGTGCACAGGAAAAGTTTGATATCAATTCATATAAAAAGACATGTATGTTAAATGGATATGATGATATTGATTATTTATTAAACATGAAGCCAGAGATTGAAGCTTACGAAAAAACAATATAGTTATGCAAAAGAAAATAGCAGTCATCCTAGGAGACGGAATTGGACCCGAGGTTACACAACAATCTATAAAAGTATTAAACACGATTGCAAAATATTACAATCATGAATTTAGTTATGAAAATGCTTTAATGGGTGCATGTGCCATTGATGAAACTGGGAATCCATTACCAGATGAGACTATTAAAATTTGTTTAGCGAGTGACGCTATTTTATTTGGTGCCATTGGGGATCCAAAATATGATAATGATCCAACTGCAAAAGTAAGACCAGAACAAGGTTTATTAAAACTAAGAAAGGAATTACAATTGTTTGCAAACATTCGTCCAGTAACTACTTATGCTGCATTACAACATCTAACTCCCTTAAAACCAAAGTTATTAGAGAACGTTGATTTTGTAATTTATAGAGAGTTAACGGGTGGCATTTATTTTGGTGCAAAAAGTTTAAGTGAGGATGGAACAGTTGCTCGAGATGATTGCTCTTACTCAGTTGCAGAAATTGAGCGTATTGCACATTTGGCATTTAAGCATGCACAAATCAGAAGAAAAAAATTGACATTAGTAGATAAAGCGAATGTATTAGAAACTTCAAGACTTTGGAGAAAAGTAGTACAAGCCATTGCCAAAGAATATAGTGATGTAACGGTTGATTATTTATTTGTAGACAATGCAGCGATGCAAATCATTCTAAATCCTGCACAATTTGATGTGGTATTAACAGAGAATTTGTTTGGAGATATTATTAGTGATGAAGCATCGGTATTAGCAGGTTCATTGGGATTATTGCCCTCTGCATCTGTTGGTAATACCGTAGCATTATTTGAACCTATTCATGGATCTTATCCGCAAGCAAAAGGAAAAGATATTGCTAATCCATTGGGATCTATTTTATCATCCGCAATGATGTTAGAACATTTTGGATTAACACAAGAAGCTGGCATCGTAAGAGAAGCAGCTGCATGGTGTTTGAATAGTGGCTTTGTAACAAAAGACATTGACCCAATGAATAGTTACACGACTACTGCTATTGGTGATTTAATTGCAGAGTATATCGAGAGACATGCAAAAGGAGAAACACATCCAATACATGAGCGTTTACATAAATCTACTATCATTTAATAAAATTTTATGGAACTAAATAAATATTCAAAAACCATCACATTGGATCCGACGCAACCAGCGGCGCAGGCTATGTTTTATGGTATTGGATTAACAGATGCTGATTTAAATAAAGCACAAGTAGGTATTGCGAGTATGGGTTATGATGGCAACACTTGTAATATGCATTTGAATGCATTGGCTGCAGATGTTAAAAAGAGTGTTTGGGAAAATGATTTAGTAGGACTTACTTTTCATACGATTGGGGTGAGTGATGGAATGAGTAATGGTACCGATGGTATGCGTTATTCATTAGTGAGTCGTGATGTAATTGCAGACAGTATTGAAACAGTTTGTGGTGCACAATATTATGATGCATTAATTACGGTTCCGGGTTGTGATAAAAATATGCCAGGTTCTTTAATTGCAATGGGTCGTTTAAATCGTCCATCTTTAATGTTATATGGAGGTACGATTGCACCGGGTCATTATAAAGGACAGGACTTAAATATTGTTTCTGCATTTGAAGCATTAGGACAAAAAATTGCAGGACAATTAGACGAAGCAGATTTTAAAGGTATCGTGCAACATGCATGTCCAGGTGCGGGTGCATGTGGAGGTATGTATACAGCAAATACAATGGCATCAGCGATTGAAGCATTGGGAATGAGCTTACCTTATTCATCAAGCAATCCAGCATTGAGTGCAGAAAAATTACAAGAGTGTAAGGATGCAGGTGCAGCCATAAGATTATTATTAGAGCGCGATATAAAACCAAAAGATATCATGACACGCAAAGCATTTGAAAATGCAGTTGCAGTAATTATGGTATTGGGTGGTAGTACCAATGCGGTATTGCATATGATTGCAATGGCTAAAGCAGTGGGTGTTGAATTTACACAAGACGATTTTCAAACGATAAGTGATAAGATTCCTGTACTAGCCGATTTTAAACCATCCGGTAAATATTTAATGCAGGACTTACATCAATATGGTGGTGTGCCAGCGGTCATGAAATATATGTTGGCGCAAGGATGGTTGCATGGTGATTGTTTAACAGTAACTGGTAAAACCATTGCAGAAAATTTAGCAGCTGCTCCTGATTTAGATTTCGATCAACAAAAAATTATTCTTCCAAAAGAAAATCCAATCAAAGCCACTGGACATTTACAAATCATGTACGGCAATTTAGCAACAGGCGGAAGCGTTGCAAAAATTTCTGGAAAAGAAGGTGATATGTTTGAAGGTCCAGCACGTGTATTTGATGGAGAACACGCATTGATTGAAGGAATCAATTCAAAAAAGATTCAACCAGGCGATGTAGTAGTGATTAAAAACGTAGGACCGGTGGGTGCTCCAGGTATGCCAGAGATGTTAAAACCAACTTCTGCCATTATTGGTGCAGGTTTAGGAAAATCAGTGGCTTTAATTACCGACGGAAGATTCAGTGGTGGTACGCACGGATTTGTAATTGGACATATTACACCTGAAGCTTACAAAGGAGGTTTAATTGGTATTGTAGAAGATGGAGATATCATTGAGTTGAATGTACCAAAAAGAACCATGACTTTAAAAGTAGACGAAGCAACAATCGCAAAACGAAGAGCAGCGCAACCAGCACCAAAATTAAAAGTAACCAATGGTGTATTGTATAAATATGCAAAGTTGGTAAAGGATGCAAGTGAAGGATGTGTAACTGATGAGAATTAAATTAAAATTATACAGTGTATAAATTTAATTTAATGATGAAGGAGGAAAACTAAAAAGATTTTTATGGAGCAAAAAAAATTAACAGGATCGCAAGCAGTATTGGAAGCATGTATTGCGGAAGGTGTGGATACCATTTTTGGATATCCAGGCGGCGCTATCATGCCAATTTATGATGCATTGTATGATTACAAAGAAAAATTGAATCATATTTTGGTGCGTCATGAGCAAGGTGGAATCCATGCTGGACAAGGCTATGCGCGTAGCTCAGGAAAAGTAGGTGTGGTATTCGCCACTAGCGGACCAGGTGCTACTAATTTAGTAACCGGACTTGCAGATGCTATGATTGATAGTACTCCATTGGTTTGTATCACAGGACAAGTGTTTGCACATTTATTAGGAACCGATGCATTCCAAGAAACGGATGTTATTAATATTACCATGCCGGTAACAAAATGGAATTATCAAATTACAGATGCTGAAGAAATTCCAACGGTATTGGCAAAAGCATTTTATTTAGCAAGAAGCGGAAGACCAGGACCTGTATTAATTGATATTTCAAAGAATGCGCAATTTCAAGAATTTAATTATCAAGGATACACGCCTTGTAATCATATAAGATCTTATCGCCCTAAACCAGTCATCAGAAAAAATTATATCGATGAAGCAGTTGCATTAATCAACAATGCAAAAAAGCCATTGGTTATTTTTGGACAAGGAGTGATATTAGGAAAGGCAGAAAAAGAATTTAAAAAGTTTATCGAGAAAAGTGGCATGCCAGCAGCATGGACTTTATTAGGACTTAGTGCATTGTCAACGGATCATCCGCAAAACGTGGGTATGCTTGGGATGCATGGTAATTATGGACCTAATGTTTTGACCAATGAGTGTGATGTATTAATTGCAGTAGGTATGCGTTTTGACGATCGCGTAACGGGTCGTTTAGATAAATACGCGAAGCAAGCAAAAATTATTCATTTAGATATTGATCCTTCTGAAATAGATAAAAACGTAAGAGCAACTGTAGGGGTATGGGGTGATTGTAAAGAAACATTGCCATTACTTACATTAGGTATCGAGCAAAAAGACAGAAGCGAATGGTTAGCGGTTTTTGCAGATTATGCAAAACAAGAATACGAACAATGTATTCAACCTGAAATGTATCCTAGTTCGGAAGAGATGACGATGGCAGAAGTAATTCGTAATATCAATGAGATTACCGAAGGCAATGCGATTATGGTAACCGATGTAGGACAACATCAAATGGTAACATGTCGTTATGCAAAATTCAATGATACGCGCAGCAATGTAACTTCTGGAGGCCTTGGTACCATGGGCTTTGGATTACCTGCAGCGATTGGTGCAAAGTTTGGTGCACAGGACAGAACTGTAATTGCGGTGATTGGTGATGGTGGATTCCAAATGACATTACAAGAATTAGGAACGATTATGCAAACAGGCATTGATGTAAAAATCTTGATTTTAAATAATCAGTTTTTAGGTATGGTGCGTCAATGGCAGGATTTGTTTATGGACAAGAGATATTCTTTTGTGGACATCGAAAGTCCTAACTATGTGATGTTGGCAAAATCATACGGCATTGAAGGTGCAAAAGTAGAACACAGAAAAGATTTAGAAGCTGCAGTAAAAACGATGTTGGCACATAAAGGATCTTATTTGTTAGAAGTAATGGTGGGTAAGGAAAACAATGTATTCCCAATGGTGCCACAGGGATGTAGTGTATCAGAAATCAGACTTAAGTAAAACGAATTATATGAGTAACAATACAGAAAAACAAGAATACACCATAACAGTGTATACCGAAAACCAAGTGGGTTTGTTAAATCGTATTGCCATTATTTTTTCAAGAAGAAAAATAAATGTCGAAAGTTTAAACACCTCTCCCTCCGAAGTGCCGGGCATACACCGTTTTACTATTGTGGTAGAGGAGTCTCGCGATGTGGTGTTGAAAGTGGTTCGTCAAATTGAAAAACAAGTAGAAGTTTTAAAAGCTTACTTTAATACCAATGATGAAATTGTTTGGCAGGAGTTGGCATTGTATAAAGTTTTGAGTGAAGAGATTACGGAGAAAGTAAAAGTAGAAAGATTATTAAGAGAGTTTGGAGCAAGAGCGGTAGCGATTAGAAAAGACTTTATTGTTTTTGAAACAACAGGACATAGAGAAGAAACCAATAAACTAATGGAGGCGCTAGCCCCATTTGGTTTGGTAGAATTTGTAAGAAGCGCAAGGGTTGCGATCATTAAAGAGAGTGCTGGCTTCCACGAAAAGTTAAAAGACTTTGAAGAGCGTGAACCAGGAGAGGAGGTCATTGAAAACGAATACTTAGGAAAAAGAGAAGCAGTATTTACTATGTAAAAAGCAAAATATAAAGGAATCAAAAAATAAAGCAGTTAAAAAAACAATTAATAAACAAACAATAGCAACTAAAATTTTTAATCTCAATTAAACAAAAAGTAAAATGGCAAAGTTAAATTTCGGAGGTACCGAAGAAAATGTAGTAACTCGTGAAGAGTTCCCATTAGCAAAAGCACAGGAAGTTTTAAAGAACGAAGTAGTAGCAGTAATTGGTTACGGCGTTCAAGGTCCTGGTCAAGCATTGAACCAAAAAGAAAATGGTATTAATGTAATTGTTGGTCAAAGAAAAAATTCAAAATCTTGGGATAAAGCAGTAGCTGATGGATTCGTTCCTGGCCAAACTTTATTTGAAATAGAAGAAGCATTAGAGAAAGGAACTATTATCTGTTATTTATTAAGTGACGCAGCGCAAATCGCAATGTGGCCAACCGTAAAAAAACATTTAACGCCAGGTAAGGCATTGTACTTCTCTCATGGATTTGGTATCACTTACAAAGAGCAAACAGGAATCGTTCCTCCAGCGGATGTGGATGTAATCTTAGTAGCTCCAAAAGGTTCTGGTACTTCATTAAGAAGAATGTTCTTACAAGGACGTGGCTTAAACAGTAGCTTCGCAATTTTCCAAGACGCAACTGGTAAAGCACATGATAGAGTAATTGCATTAGGTATCGCAGTAGGATCTGGATATTTATTTGAAACAGATTTCAAAAAAGAAGTTTACTCTGACTTAACAGGTGAGCGTGGAACTTTAATGGGTGCTATCCAAGGTATTTTCGCAGCACAATACCAAGTGTTACGTAATAACGGTCACTCTCCTTCAGAATCATTTAACGAAACAGTGGAAGAATTAACACAATCATTAATGCCATTGGTTGCAGAAAATGGTATGGACTGGATGTATGCAAACTGTTCAACAACAGCACAAAGAGGTGCGTTGGATTGGTGGAAAAAATTCCGTGATGCAACTTTACCAGTATTCTCTGATTTATACAATAGCGTAGCAACTGGAGCTGAAGCTGCACGTTCAATTGATTTAAATAGTAAAGATGATTATCGTGAAAAATTAGAAGTTGAATTAGCTGAATTACACAACAGTGAAATGTGGCAAGCTGGTCGTACAGTAAGAAGCTTACGTCCAGAAAACCAACCTGGTAAATAATTATAGATGACTAATGTTCAATTAGTAGATAAGCCTGCACTTGATATTCAAGGAGCATTTGAAAGACTAAAGCCGGTGGTTAACCATACTCCGCTTCAGTTTAATGCAAATTTATCCCGAAAATATCAGTGCAGGGTTTATTTAAAAAGAGAGGATTTGCAAATTGTACGCTCTTATAAATTAAGAGGTGCATACAACATGATGAGTCAAATGACATCGGATCAATTGGCAAAGGGTGTGGTATGTGCAAGTGCGGGCAATCATGCACAAGGCTTTGCGTATAGTTGTAAAAAATTAAATGTAAAGGGTGTCGTATTTATGCCTATTCCATCACCACAACAAAAAGTAAATCAAACAAAAATGTTTGGTGAAAATTTTATTGAGGTTATTTTGGTGGGAGATACATTTGATGATTGTGCGAAAGCTGCAAAGGAATATACAGTTGCACATGGTATGACTTTTATTCCTCCTTTTGATCATCCATTTATTATGGCAGGACAAGGAACAGTGGGTGTAGAAATTTTAGACGACTACAATCAATTAGGCGAGCCTGCAATTGATTATATATTTATCCCAATTGGCGGTGGTGGATTGTGCGGAGGGGTAGGAACTTATTTTAAGCAAAACTCTCCTCATACAAAAATCATTGGATTGGAACCAGAGGGTGCGCCTAGTATGCTCACTGCATTAAAGGAAGGGCATCCAGTAGAATTAGAACAGATAGATAAGTTTGTGGATGGCGCTGCAGTAAAACGAATTGGTGATTACACATTTGCAGTTTGTAAAGATGTGATTGATGATATGCATTTAGTGCCAGAAGGTAAAATTTGTACGACCATTTTACAAATGTATAATGAGGAAGCCATTGTAGTAGAACCTGCAGGGGCATTGAGTATTGCGGCATTGGATGATTATGCCGATCAAATAAAAGGAAAGACAATCGTTTGTATTGTTAGTGGAAGCAATAATGATATTGCACGTATGCAAGAGATTAAAGAAAGATCATTGATATACGAAGGATTAAAACATTATTTCTTAATTCGCTTTGCACAAAGACCAGGTGCTTTAAAAGATTTTGTAAATAAAGTATTGGGACCCGAAGATGATATCACCAGGTTTGAGTACATACAAAAGCATAATAAGGAAGCCGGTCCTGCATTAGTAGGATTAGAATTAAAATCAAATAAAGATTATGAAGTGCTTATTGAAAACATGAAGCGTTATCAAATCAATTACAACGAAATAAATAAAGACGATAATATTTACGGATACTTAATCTAATATTATCGCGGATAAAAATAAGGGTTATGCAAGTTTTAAAATTTGGAGGAAGTTCAGTAGGAAGTGCAGAAGCTATAGCTAAAGTAGTAGCTATTGTAACAGAGGCCATTAAAAAAGAACCAACCATTGTAGTTGTATCTGCAATGAGTGGGGTAACGGATCAATTGTTAATGTTGGCGCAGAGTGCATCACAAGGAAACGAAGCATACAAAACCATTATTCAAAATATTGAGCAAAAACATTTAGACGCAGTACGTGTATTGTTACCTATACAGGCACAATCGGCTACTTTAAGTTTAGTAAAGCAAACTATTAACGAATTAGAATCTAATTGCGAAGGACTATTCATGTTAAAAGAATTGTCAAATCGTATGCAGGATAAAATTGTAAGCTTTGGTGAATTATTATCTTCAAAAATAATTTCTGCAACATTTGCATCCAAAGGTTTAAATCAACAATGGGTTGATTCAAGATTGTTGATTAAAACCAATTCAAATTATTTGAATGCGGTAGTAGATAAAGAATTAACAGCTAAAACAATTCAAACTTATTTCGCCGATGCCGAAAACAATAAGTTTGATTTATATATGGCACCAGGATTTATCTCTTCTGACGCCGAAGGCAATACCACTACCTTAGGACGAGGTGGCTCTGATTATACAGGAGCTATTTTTGCAGCTGCAGTAAAAGCTTCTGCTTTAGAAATTTGGACGGATGTAAGTGGTATGATGACTGCTGATCCGCGCATGGTTCAAAATGCAAAAGAGATTCCACAAATTTCATATCAGGAAGCCATGGAGTTATCGCATTTTGGTGCGAAGGTGATTTATCCACCAACCATTCAGCCGGTGATGCATCAAAATATTCCAGTGTGGATCAAGAATACATTTGAGCCCAATCATCCTGGTACTATTATTAAAAATGAATCTCCCAACGATACCAATTTTATTCGTGGTATCTCTAGTATAAAAGATATCTGCTTATTAAGTTTGGAAGGAAGCGGAATGGTAGGTATTCCAGGATTTTCAAAAAGACTATTTGATGCTTTAGCTAAAAAGCAAATCAATATTATATTAATTACACAAAGTTCTTCGGAGCATTCTATTTGTGTGGGTGTCAATGCAAACGATGCGTACCAAGCTAAGTTGGCGGTGGATACCGAGTTTGAACCAGAAATCAATACACAAAAAGTTGAGCCACTGATTGTAGAAAAAGATGTGGCGATATTAGCATTGGTGGGTGAGCAAATGAAAAACCACCCTGGTGTGAGTGGTAAAATGTTTGGTGTGTTAGGACGTAATGGTATCAATGTAAGAGCGATTGCACAGGGTTCTTCTGAAAAAAATATAACAGCGGTTATTGCAACATCGGATGTTAAAAAAGCAATCAACGTTTTACACGAGGAGTTTTTTGAAACTTCTTACAAGCAAGTGAACTTGTATATTGCAGGTGCTGGAAATGTGGGTGGAAAATTAATTGCACAAATTGAACACCAAATTGCATACTTAAAAAAATCATTAAGACTACAAATAAATATTGTTGGTATTGCAAATAGCAAAAAGCAATTGATTAATGTAGATGGAATTGATTTAAATAATTGGAAAGAACAATTAGCTGCTGCACCCGCTGGTACCATTACTGATTACGTTGCAGCGATTGAAGAAAATAATTTACGTAACAGCATTTTTGTGGACGTTACTGCACATGAAACAGTAGCGAATGTGTATGCTCAATTATTAGAGAAGGCTGTATCGGTGGTAGCATGTAATAAAATTGCATGTTCTTCCCCTTATGAAAATTATGCTAAGTTAAAAAGCTTGGCACGTGAATACAATGCTTCCTTCTTATTTGAAACCAATGTAGGTGCGAGTTTACCAATTATCGGCACCTTAAATGATTTAATACGTAGTGGTGATAGTATCAATAAAATTGAAGCAGTATTATCAGGCACCTTAAATTTTGTATTTAATAATTATGCGGGAGGTACTGATGGCAAATCATTCTCAGCGGTGGTAAGACAAGCACAGGCCGAAGGTTATACCGAGCCGGATCCAAGATTGGATTTAGGCGGTACCGATGTAATGCGAAAAATTATGATTTTGGCACGCGAAGCGGGCACTAAAATAGAGATGAGTGATATTGTGAATGAAGGATTTTTACCAGCAAGTTGTTTTGACGGATCTGTAGAAGATTTTTATGCGGAGATGGAAAAACAAGAAGCGCATTTTAAAAAGTTGTATGATGCTGCAGCAGCTGAAGGTTGTAAATTAAAATTTGTAGCCAAGTTTGAAAGTGATGGCAATGGAAAGACTACTGCAAAAGTGGGCTTGCAACATATTCAACCAAGTTCAGACTTTTATCATTTGTATGGTAAAGACAATTTAGTGTTGTTCTATAGTATGCGTTATCCTGAACTGCCGTTGGTGATTAAGGGAGCAGGTGCAGGTGCCGATGTAACCGCATCAGGTGTGTTCGCGGATATTATTAGAGCAGCAAGAGTATAATTAAGCGCGCGGAATAAAACCCCCGGAATAAAGACGCGTAAAAGAAAGAAGTGAATTAATAAATAGTAGAAATAATAATTAACAATGGTTCCTGTAAATCAATGGATTAAAATAAAAGCCCCTGCTACCGTAGCGAATATGGTATGTGGATTTGATATCCTGGGCTTTGCCGTGAATAATCCGTATGATGAAATGGAAATGCGTTTTGTGCAACGTGCAGCAGGACAGACATCCATTACTATTATTAATATCGACGATTATAATTTACCAACCGATCCAGAAAAAAATGTGGCCGGTGCTGCATTATTAGCAATGATTGAAGAATATACTGCGAATAGTATTATTGATTTTTCTACCATTGGATTTGAAGTAAAAATAAATAAGCTTATTAAACCTGGTAGTGGTGTTGGTTCAAGTGCAGCAAGTAGTGCAGGTGCGGTGGTGGGTGCGAATTATTTATTAGGCAATCCATTTTCAAAAGATGATTTAGTACGCTTTGCGATGAATGGTGAAAAAGTAGCATCGGGTGTAAAGCATGCCGATAATATTGCGCCTTGTATTCATGGTGGCGTAACCCTTGTGCGTTCTATTTTTCCTTTGGAAATTATTGCGCTTCCTTCTCCTACTTTATTTGTAACCATTGTGCATCCACAAATTGAAGTGCGTACTGCAGACGCGCGTAGTATCTTAAAACAAAATGTACAATTAAAAGATGCTATCAAGCAGTGGGGAAATATTGCAGGATTGGTTGCGGGTTTAATGAAGGGTGATTATGATTTAATTGGAAGAAGTTTAGAAGATGTAATTATTGAACCTGTGCGTTCTATTTTAATACCAGGTTTTGATGATTTGAAAAAAGCATGTAAGGCCGTAGGTGCATTAGGTGGTGGTATTTCAGGATCAGGTCCTTCTATTTTCTTTTTAAGTAAGGAAAAAGAAACAGCTTTAGTAGTAGAGCAGGAAATGAAAAAATTATATGAAGGCCTAGGTTTAGCACATCATACTTATGTAACTAACATAAATCAAAACGGTGTAGAGATAGAAGCGTAGTGTAAAGCAATTACACGCTATTAAAATTAGCGACAGCTCAAAAAGTTATTATTAGATTGAAAAATATAGAGATGCAATATTATAGTTTAGGAAAGCAATCACCGAATGTAGATTTTAAAACAGCTGCTATCACTGGGCAGGCGCCCGATAAAGGATTGTATTTTCCTAAAACCATTCCTCAGTTTACTTCCGCACAAATTGAAAGATTCAAAACTTTAGATAAAGCTAGTTTAGCTTTTGAAGTAATGAAGCCTTATGTTGGCGGAACCATTGACGATGCATCTTTACAACAAATTTCTGCAGAGACGATCAATTTTGATTTTCCATTGGTGCCTATTACCGAAACCATTTCATCTCTAGAATTATTCCATGGACCCACCTTAGCATTTAAGGATGTAGGGGCAAGGTTTATGAGTAGATGTTTAGGCTATTTTTCAAAAAAAGCTGCAGCTGAAAATGGAACTGCTACCAATATAAAACCAAGCACCGTATTGGTTGCAACCAGTGGAGACACGGGCGGTGCAGTAGCGAATGGATTTTTAGGCGTTGACGGCGTTCAAGTAATTATATTATATCCAAAAGGGAAAGTAAGTCCAATACAAGAATTACAATTAACTACTTGTGGTCAAAATATTACGGCCTTAGAAGTGGAAGGAAGTTTTGACGATTGTCAAGCAATTGTGAAAGATGCATTTATGGATGCTGCATTAAATGCTGCCTACAATTTAACTTCTGCCAATTCAATTAACGTAGCAAGATGGTTGCCTCAACAATTGTATTACTTTTTTGCATGGCAACAATGGGTAGCCCAAAATGGTGATGCAGTTCCAATGAATATCGTAGTGCCAAGTGGCAACTTTGGAAATATTTGTGCAGGTATGATGGCAAAAGCAAGTGGCTTACCATTAGGACATTTTGTTGCAGCATGTAATACCAACAATGTAGTGACAAGATATTTGCATTCTGGAAATTATGAAATTCATAAAGCAGTAGCAACGGTATCCAATGCTATGGATGTTGGGAATCCAAGCAATTTTGTGCGCATACTGGAAATTATGCAAAACAATTTTGAGCAATTAAAAAATAGCTTGAGCAGTTATAGTTATGATGATATAGTAACAGAGTCCACTATTCAAAGAATATATAAGACGAATCATTATACATTAGACCCACACGGAGCAGTTGCATTTTTAGCAGCCGAGGAATTTGGTAAGCAATTTGGTAAGCCTGCTATTATTTTAGAAACTGCTCACCCTGTTAAATTCCCCGAAGTAGTAGAGCGTGCCATTGGTGAAACCATCGCTATTCCTTCAAGTGTTCAATTTTTATTGGATAAAGAAAAAGTAGCTATTCCAATGGGAGCAAGCTTTGCCAACTTTAAAAATTGGATGTTAAGTAAAGTAAACGCTTAATTAAAATAAGTATTCTTTTATTAATTAAACGCTTTTACAAAATCTTTTGCAGTTATTATAGGTAATACCTCACTTGATTCTTTTATTAACTTTTTATCACTTGTTATAAAATAGTTCATTTTATAATGTAATGCAGTGTATACCTGAAGTGCATCTTCGATATCATTAAAATTGGCATGTAATGCATTATTGATAACATCTTGTGGAGCGTCAATAACGGTAATAAAGGAAAGTAAGTCTAGCAAAATAGCTTTGACTTTTTGTTGTCCATATTCTTTAGATAAGAAATAGGATAATGTATGAATAGTTGCACTGGTAATAAATCCTCTTTGATAACCCTGCTCCATACTTTCAATAATAATTTTCATGTCGTCAAAATTATCTCGTTGAAGAGTATAATCTAAAACAACATTTATGTCAAAGAATATTTTATAAGCCATATTTTTTCTTTTTGCCTTTGTAATATTCTTCTTTCCAATTGAAATTTTCCGCTAATTTGGGTTTGGGTAATTCTGCAATGATTTCAGACAAGGACTTTTTCTTTTTAGGTTTAATAATCAATTTAAAATAGTTCTCTACTAATTCGGATACACTCGTATTGTGCTCCTCAGCGAAGTATTTTACATTTTTTAAAATTGATTCGTCAATGGTTAAATTTAGTCTTGCTTTCATCGTACCTGCATTAAGTGCTTTATAAAGATACGTATTAATTAAATTTATGCGCATATTTGATTTTGAAGCTTAAATGAACTGTTTTGGTGAATCTATTCCCTTTCAAACAGTCAAATTCAAGTATTTCTACTTGATTTTGATATATTTAGTATACAATATTGCTATATGAAACGATTCGTCTTGCTATTTGCAATGGCTTTTGCATTACTTGAATTAAGTGCGCAAAGCCGTGAAGCCACTTATTGTAATCCTATTAATTTGGATTATGGTTTTTGTCCAATTCCCAATTTTGTACAAAATGGAAAACATCGTGCAACAGCCGATCCGGTGATAGCAGTGTATGATAATAAATATTTTTTATTCAGCACCAATCAATGGGGTTATTGGTGGAGTGAGGATATGAATCACTGGAAATTTTTACCACACAAATTTCTACGACCTTGGAACAAAGTGTATGATGAATTATGTGCACCAGCTACATTGGTAATGGGAGATAGTTTATTTGTAATAGGAAGTACTTATGAAAAAAACTTTACACTTTGGTATAGTACGAATCCAACAAAAAATGATTGGAAAATTGCAGTGGATAGTTTTAAAGTAGGTGCCTGGGATCCAGGATTATTTTTAGACGATGACAACCGCTTATATATTTATCATGGTTCAAGTAATTTATATCCCATTTATGGACAGGAGTTAGATAGAAAAACTTTTGAGCCTATCACTGAAAAAAAACCAATGATACATTTGGTAGATAGCATTCATGGATGGGAACGTTTTGGGGAACATCAAGACAATACATTCTTAAAACCTTTTATGGAAGGGGCTTGGATGAATAAGCACAATGGAAAATATTATTTACAATATGGTGCACCAGGCACAGAGTTTAGTGGATATGGTGATGGTGTGTATGTGAGCGATAAACCATTGGGCCCATTCACTTATCAAAAACACAATCCATTTTCTTATAAGCCAGGAGGTTTTGCGCGTGGTGCAGGACATGGTGCAACATATCAGGATGTTTATAAAAATTGGTGGCATATCAGTACCATTGCGATTAGTGTAAAAAATAATTTTGAAAGAAGATTAGGAATTTGGCCTGCACAAATTGATAAAGAAGGATTGATGTATACCAACACATCTTATGGTGACTATCCGCATTATTTGCCAACCAAAAATGCAAATCATGATTCAAGTTTATTTACTGGATGGATGTTGTTGAACTATAATAAACCTGTGCAAGTATCAAGTACATTAAGTGCATTCACTGCGAACAATGCAGTAGATGAAAATTTAAAAACCTATTGGTCTGCAACCACTGGTAACAAAGGAGAGTGGATACAATCTGATTTAGGAAATATAAGTACCATACAAGCTATTCAAATTAATTATGCTGATGAGGGTTCTGATTTAATGGGAAAGTACACAGACATTTATCATCAGTATCAAGTGTATGCATCCAATGATGCTAAAGCATGGAATTTAATTATAGATAAGTCCAAGAATACAACCGATGTGCCGCATGATTATGTAGTGTTACCAAAACCAATACAAGCACGTTATATTAAAATGGTAAACATACATATGCCAAGTGCAAAGTTTGCAATTAGTGGATTGCGTGTATTTGGAAAAGGACAAGGAGCAAATCCAGGTGCAGTACAAAATTTTGTTCCATTGCGCGGTGATAGTGAGCGCAGAAATGCTTGGTTAAAATGGGCAGTGAATCCAAATGCAACTGGTTATCATATTTACTTTGGAAGCGATCCCAATAAATTATACAATAGCGTTTTAGTGTATGGAGTAAGTGAATATTATGTAACTGCATTGGAAAAAGACCAACCTTATTATTTTCAGATAGAAGCGTTTAATGAAAACGGTATTGGGCCAAGAACAGAAATCAAAAAAGCAGAGTAGGAAATATTTTACATAACAAAGGGCGACTCGAAAGAGTCGCCCTTATTGTAATTCAACTAAAAGTAATTATTGTTTATGATTGCTTGCTACAATTTCTAAACGGAATTAATACTTTTATTATTTTTTGATAATTAACTTATCTGTTGTGCGTCTTACTTTTAATGCACTAGATAAATAATCATTTGCAGCATCTCTGTAACCTAATGTTAATGCAACAGTTGCATGTAAACCTTGTGCAGCCAATCCTAATTCAGCATCAACAGCAGCTGGATCAAAACCTTCCATTGGAGTACCATCTACTTGTTCGCTAGCAGCAGCAACCAATGCAAAACCTAAAGCGATATAAGTTTGTTTAGCAGCCCAAGTTTGTAAATCTTCTTGAGACTTATGTGCAATTGCACCTTTAATATATCCAGCGAAATCTTTTAAAGCATCTACTGGTACACCTCTTTGCTCCGCAATTTCTTGCATGTAAGCATCTACACTAGCTTCATTGATGGTAGTGTGTGCAGCAAAAATAACCACGGCACTAGACTCACCAATTTGAGGTTGGTTGTAAAAATGAGGTTGTAATTTTTTTCTAGTTTCTTCGTCTTCTACTACAATAATAGAGTAAGGAGTTAAACCAAAAGAGCTTGGTGCTAAACGAGTAGCTTCTAAAATAGTATCTAAAGTATGCGCAGGAATTTTAGCTCCAGTCATTCTTTTAACAGCATAACGCCATTTTAATGCATCTAATAAATTCATAATTATTGTTTTAAAGTTAATTAATGTTTGAACATCAAAATTAGACCCTTTTATTGGATAAACCAAATTATCTCTGTGTTAAGGCTCCATTCTATAACCAAAACAGACACAAAAGGTTCAAAATCAGTACTTTTCAAAATGTTAAAATTGGTGATTATGAGCTAGCTCAGACATAATCTCTTGATTAATAGCCTATTTGCGACTAACTTTATACTATGTTCAAACAGCTATCGATCATATTCATAAGTGCATTGGGATTAAGTATGTTTTCAAACCCAATTTTGGCTCAAAAACCAACCACAAAACAATCCAATCAGACTAAGTATATCTTAAAAGGAACTATCACGGACGAGTTAACGCTACAAAAATTACAAGGCGCTTCTATTTACATTGCTGAGTTAAAAAAAGGAGTATTGACCAATGCGCAGGGGCAATTTCAGATTCAGTTAAGTGCAGGAAATTATATTGTTGAAGCAAGTTACCTAGGGTATTCAATTAATGTTAAGAATATTCAATTAAATGATACCACGACAAAAAATGGAATTGCAGAAATCAATTTTGAATTAAATCATAGCGCAGTTGAAAATCCAAATGTAACTGTGACTAGTTTTTTACGTGCAACAAGTTCAAGAAAAACACCCACTCCTATAAATATTATTAAGAAGGAAGATTTATTAAGAGGTTCGGGTACTAATTTAATTGATGCACTTTCTCAAACACCTGGTGTTACACAATTAACAACAGGACCAGCAATATCAAAACCAATTATTAGAGGCCTAGGATATAATAGAGTAATGGTTTTGAATGATGGTGTAAAACAAGAAGGACAACAATGGGGCGATGAACATGGTATTGAAATCGATGAATATAATGTGACAAGAATTGAAGTGTTGAAAGTGCCAGCCTCAATTATTTATGGAAGTGAAGCATTAAGTGGCGTTATTAATATAGTATCCAATGTGCCTGTTGCTGAAGGTGCGGTGAGAGGAAATGTTTTTAGTAATTATCAATCCAATAATAATTTACAAGGTTATCATTTTGACATTGCCGGAAATAAAAAAGGTTTTGTTTGGGGTATCAATGGATCTTCAAAAACTGCATCTGATTATCAAAATAAATACGATGGTTATGTGTTTAATTCAAAGTTTAAAGAATTAGATGCAAGCGCTTATGCAGGTATAGAAAGGGATTGGGGCTACTCGCATTTTTTTGTAAGTCAGTTTAATCAAAAATTAGGATTAATTGAAGGTGCTCGTAATGATGCTGGTCAATTTACTAAGCAAATAGAAATTAATTCTTCAACAGGACCTTTGGTTGCAGAAACACCCGCAACCGATGCAGATTTTTCTTCCACCAATCCAACAGTACCCTATCAACATATTGTACATACAAAATATACGCTAGACAATAATATTAAATGGGGTGAAGGAAGATTAAAAGCAAATATTGCTTATCAACGCAATGAGCGAATGGAGTATGGCAATATTATTGAACCAACTGAAAAGAGTTTGTATTTTGATTTAGGTACCTTAAATTATTCTTTTCAATATTTGTTACCAGAAAAAAATAATTGGAAACATACCATTGGTGTCAATGGAATGCAACAACAAAATAAAAACAGAGGTGTTGAAGTGTTGATTCCAGAATATTCAACTACCGAATTAGGAATGTTTTTTTATACACAAAAAAAGATTTCAGATTTTACATTTAGCGGTGGCGCAAGGATAGATAAAAAAGGAGTGGAGTTTACTGATCTTATGAATAACGATCCAAGTTATTTAAATAGTAAGGTTTATGTACAACCACAGCAACATCAAAAAGATTTTGGTGACTTAGCCGGATCCTTTGGTATGACCTATGAAGCGAGCAAAGAATGGGTAATTAAATTAAATATTGCACGCGGATATCGTGCACCCAATATGTCAGAGTTAGGAAGTAATGGAGCACATGAGGGAACCAATCGTTATGAATACGGAAATCCAAATTTGCATTCTGAAAAAAGTGTCCAATTTGATTTAGGCGCAGAATGGAGTAATGAACACGTTTCATTTACAGGAAATGTTTTTTACAATATGGTGAATGGGTATATCTATTACCAAAAATTAAATAGTGTATTAGGAGGCGATTCTATTTTAACAAAGAATGATCAAAAGTTTTATGCATTTGCATATAAACAACAAAATGCAAATTTGTATGGTGCTGAATGTAATTTAGATTTTCATCCACATCCATTGGACGGATTGCATATTGAAAATACCTTGTCTTATGTAAGAGGTACATTTAATCATCCAGTGGACTACAGTAATAATTTGCCAAATATTCCACCATTTAGATGGTTAAGTGAAATTAAATATGAGTTTGGAAATGTTTCCAACAAAAAAAATAATTACATCTCCGTACAGTTAGATAATGTTTCTACACAAAACAATCCATTCACTGGATATAATACGGAAACTGCAACTCCTGGTTATACTTTAATAAATGTGGGCATGGGTACACATATCAAACACAATGGTAAACAAATTTGCAGCTTAAGTTTGGTGGCACAAAACTTAACGGATATTGCTTATCAAAATCATTTAAGTCGTTTAAAATATACAGACGAAAATTTCGCGACTGGCCGTATGGGAGTATATAATATGGGCCGCAACTTTAGTGTAAAATTAAATGTCCCTTTGGTGTTTGATTAAATTTTACTAATATTACGAGGTACTTCATCCACATCATTTAATAAAATGAGTGTCTCCGGATTTATCCAATTTAAAATATCTATTATAGAATAATAAATATTCATTGGTCCTTGAAGGTCTACAATATCTTCATTAAAGCATATTGGTTCATTATGATAAATCCGATTTCTAAACTTTCTAATTTTAGTTAATTTGTTTAAAATATCAACTCTGCTAATATATGGAGGTAAATTATTAAATATCTGTATAGGCCTACCCTTTAATAATTTATAATATTTTTTTTCAAACATTTCGGTCCAAAATGATAAAGACTGTTCTGCTATTATTCGATTACTATTAATTTGGGTTGATTTATTATTAAGTTTGATTTTCGTATTTTCAACTGAATTATAAATATATCTGTTTTTAATAAATCGACCATTAAATGAATCTTTATAGCTTAGTTCTGGGGCAATCATAAATCCTTTTTGTTGATTTAATATCCAATCCGAATCATTAAAATATTTTACTAATACTTTATCAATTTCGTTTCTTAATACAACTTCAAAAATTCCTAATATTGGATAAAAAGAATTAGATAGTTTGATATTAGTCTTATATAGACTAATGCATAATTCTTCATCAAGTTGCACAGCAATAAGATATCTATCAATTCTTGATGCAGAGAGATATTTTTCAAATATTTTATATTCTTTCATTGATTATTAAAGTTTAATCCTACCTTTACGATGTGATACTTGGTAAAGCCTCTTGTTAAATTTTAATAACGTAACCAAGTGAAAGATTTTAGTCCAGCTCTACAGCTGGACTTTTTTATTATATGGGCCGCAACTTTAGCTTAAAATTAAATGTCCCCTTGGTGTTTGATTAAGCTTATTCCTCTATCGCAACTTTCATTTATGTTGCTAAATAAAATTAAGACGCTAGTGTCTACGTATACTTTCTGTTGCATTTTTCACATCTGATTCTAATTCAGATGCGGGATTATTAAAAATGCTAACATTAAATTTATAGAGCGTATCCATAAAATCTGCGATACTAAGACCGGCCATTTCAGCTGCTTGTCCCATGGTTAACGTACTAGCTTCAAATAGTTTAGCTGCAATAAAGATTGTTAACTCTTTATTGTCTAACTCAACTGATTCAGGAAGATTTATTGCTAGTGTTTTCATTTCTCTAAATTAATTAATATTTCTTGCCTCTAATTATATTTTCCGCAACAGAATGATTGTTTAATAATAGAATCGAATGTCTAATTAATAACAATATGATTTTGACGTATTTATACGCAATAATTTTTTGTATCTTGTATTAGTTAATTTTCTAAACGACGAATTATGAAAAAAGTATTTGTTCTAACGACAATGTTAGTAGCTGCGGTGATGAGTGTAAACGCGCAAAGTAATAGTGTGCAAGGCAAAACTGCGAATAGTAAAAACGCGCAAGCTAATAGTGCAATCACTGAAAGCAAAAACTTAAACAAAGAGGAGCAGCAAATACTTGCGTACATAGATGCAAATATGCCAAGGGCGATTGCATTGTTAAAAGAATCGGTGAATATTAATAGTGGTACTTTAAATATAGAGGGTGTGAAAAAAGTGGGGGCCTTGTTTGCAAAAGAATTTGAGGCAGCAGGATTACAAACGCATTGGGTAGCGATGCCTGATTCTATTAGACGTGCAGGACATTTAGTAGCCATGACACCAGCCGCGGCAGCGGATAAAACCCCTAAGGGAAAAAAGCTTTTTTTGATTGGACATTTGGATACGGTGTTTGAACCTGATATGCCTGCGAATCCATTCACTATGTTGAATGATAGCACTGCAACGGGACAGGGTGCGAATGATATGAAGGGTGGAGACGTAATTGTGTTGATTGCATTGCAAGCATTGCAGGCGCAGGGTTTATTAAAGGACGCTGCGATTACTGCATATTTTACGGGAGATGAAGAAAATGCGGGTTATCCAAGATCGGTGAGTAGAGGCGACTTTATTGAAACGGCTAAAAAATCACAGATAGCTTTGGCATTTGAAGGAGCGAATGGATTAAACTCAGTAGCCACAGCAAGAAGGGGTGCAAGCGGATGGCAATTAAATGTGACTGCAAAAACAGGACATAGTAGCGGCGTATTTACACAAAATGCTGGATACGGAGCCATTTATGAGGCAGCAAGAATTGTAAATGAGTTTAGAGTGCAGTTAAGCCAGGAAAAATACCTCACATTTAACCCAGGCGTATTTATTGGTGGGTCCGATATGCAATATGACCCAGCCAAGGCAACGGGCACAGCCATTGGCAAAACCAATATCATTTCCCCAAGTACAGTAGTGAATGGAGATCTTCGGTTTTTAACCGAACCCCAAAAAATAGCAGCGCGTAAAACCATGCAAGATATTGTAAATCAAAGCCTTGTGGGTACAAAAGCAACTATTAGTTTTCAGGATGGCATCCCGAGTATGGCGCCAACCAAGGGTAATGAGCAAGTGATGGAAGTAATAAGCAATGTGACACAAAGTATGGGTTTGGGTGTTACCACTGCGGGTGATCCAGGTTCAAGAGGAGCCGGGGATATTTCCTATGTAGCAGCCTATATGGATTGTATCGATGGCTTAGGTGCTTCGGGCAGAGGCGCACACGCACCAGGTGAAACAATAAACCTCAAAGAATTTCCGTTTTTAATTAAGCGAGCAGCCTTGACAATGTACCGTTTAACGAGATAAATGCAAGGTTAAACAAAGTTCGTTTTTTGTTTAATCAATTTAGCAAAAAATTGATTAAAATATTAAACAATAAAAATATAAAATCAACATCGAAAAAAAGGCGTAACTTATTAGTAATTAATCGATAATTAGCCTATCTTCGCAGTTCCTCCCCCACGAATTTATTGTCGAAACTGTATACTAAAAAACCTTAATTTGTTATGGTTTATTGAGTATTTAGTTTACCTTTGTAAAGAATAAAATTTAGCAATCTAATACGCTATTTTTTAATATGTTACGCCTAAAAATGTGACTGAGATTGGCGAAGCCATGCGCGCGCGCCAACAAATACGCTTCAAAAGCGCAGAAAACTACAACCCAGCCCCTTAATTAAGCAAATATGAAATTATTCAGAGTATTATTGTTAAGCATTTTTGTGATTGCACTTAGTCAGCAGGCTCATGCTCAAAGCTTTTTAGCAGGCAAGGATTTAAGTACTATTAAAGTAGATGCATTATCTGAAACCGAGTTAGCACAAATTCAGCAACAATTAAAATCAAATGGATTAACCATTGATCAAGTTGAACAACAAGCTATTGCAAAAGGAATGTCTGCATCTGAATTTGCAAAATTAAAATCAAGATTACAAACAGTAAAAGCAGGAACTGCAGGAAATAAATCTCCATTAACAAAACAAACTTTAAATAATAAATCACAAGCTGGTAGAGACACATCAAGTCAAATGGTGTATGAGCCATCGCATGTGAATCCATTAATTTATGGTTCTGAATTATTTAATCCAAATACAACAGGCTTTGGTGAAAATCAAAATATTGCAACACCCTTAAATTATGAAATAGGACCTAACGATGTTTTAAAAATAGTAGTGTATGGCGTGCAAGAGTATAGCAATGATGTAACCGTTAGCAAGGAAGGACGTATACAAATTGATAATGTTGGACAAATAAAAGTAGCTGGTTTAACAATCGAAGCTGCTATTGAACGCGTTAAACAACAAATGTCAAAAACGGCCTATCCAAGCATTGCACGTGGTGAATCAAAATTATCATTAACATTAGGAGACATTCGTACCATACAAGTAACTGTAATAGGAGCGTATAAAAGTGCTAACTACAGTGTATCTTCTTTGTCAACAGTGTTAAGTGTTTTAACCATTGCAGGTGGACCTAGTGATATTGGAAGTTATAGAGAAATTGAATTAATCCGCGATAACAAATTATTCAAGAAAATTGATTTGTACCATTTTATGCAAAATGGGGATCAATCACAAAATATTGGATTAAAGGATCATGATGTTATTAGAGTCCCTCCTTATAAAAACAGAATTGAAATTAAAGGACAAGTAAAACGTCCTGGTATTTTTGAATTAGTGGGTGGTGAAACTTTCGATCAGTTTTTAAAGTATGCTGGTAACTTTAATGATACCGCATATACTGCATGGGTAAAAGTGATTCAAAAAAATGATAAGGAAAAAGCGATTAAGGATTTAGCAGCTGCTGATTTTGGAAAGTATATTCCACAAGGTGGCGACTTAATACAGGTATCTAAAATATTAGATCGTTTTCAAAACAGGGTAAAATTATCTGGAGCAGTATTCCGTCCTGATGTATATGAATTATCAGCAGGCATGCGTATTACTGATTTAGTAAAAAGAGCAGACGGATTAAAAGAAGATGCATATACAGGAAGAGCACAATTAATAAGATTAAAACCAAATTTATTAAGGGAGTTAATCAGCATTAATTTATCCAAAGCATTACAGGGAGATCCAGCAAACAATTTACCTCTACAAAGAGAGGATGAATTGTATGTAAATTCTGTTTTAGAAATTAGAGACTCTTTAACTATTGATTTATTAGGAGAGGTAAGAACACAGGGCCGCTTTAACTATATTGATAGTATGACGGTGAAGGATTTGATTTTAATGGCAGGTGGATTTAAATATGCAGCCAATAAACAAATTGAGGTAGCAAGAATGGTACAGTTTGCTGACAAAGTAAATACGGATCAAACAGCAATTATTTTAAAAACTGAAATTAACGGTGATTTAAGTTTTAATCCAGGCCAACAAAATATTGTGTTGCAACCTATGGATGTGGTGACCATTACTAAAAAAGCAGGATTCACTAATCCTGAAGTAGTAACCATTACTGGACAAGTACAAAATACGGGTCGTTACACTTTAAGTAAAAGAGTGGAAAGGGTAAGTGATGTATTAAAAAGAGCTGGTGGATTAATTGGTGATGCTTACGGCGAGGGTGCCTTTATTAAAAGAAGTCGTTATCAAATTGATACTTTAAGATCGGATGAAAGTAAAACAAGTTTGGAGCAGGCTTATTTAAGAAAACAAAAAGCACAACAACAAGCCGAGCAACAGGATGTTACAAAAACATTGAATGAAACAAGTGGTGGCGTAGGCGGTGTGGTGTCTGTACAAAATAAAACAATTAAGGATAGTTTAGAAATTTTATATAAGGAATTAGAAAGTGATTACTATCAAATTGCGATTGACATTAATGCAATTGTAAAGAATCCAGGAAGTGAATTGGACTTAGTACTAAGAGATAAGGATGAAATTGTAATTCCTAAAATGGATAACCGCGTAAAAATAAGTGGTGGTGTTTTAAGACCTACTAATATTGTATACCGTGATGGCTTAAGTATTGGTGATTGTATCAGTGCTGCAGGTGGTATAAGTGAATACGCAAAAAGAGGAAGGGCTTATGTGGTTTATGCCAATGGAAAAAGTAACAGAACCAAACATTTTGGATTGTTCAGAATTAACCCCATTATTAAGCCAGGTTGTGAAGTAATTCTTCCTGAAACCAATGAGAAAAAGGATAAGCCTTTAACTACCATTACTACCATGATTACAACTATTGCGCAAGTAATTGCAGCATTGGCTACTGTTAAATTATTAACGAAGTAATAAACGCATAATGACAGAAAATAATCCCCATCTTACCAACGATACCGATGAGATTTCGTTAAAGGAATTGATTGTAAAAATAAAGGAGTGGGTAGCTTATTTAAAAACGAAGTGGAAATTAATCATTGCGATTAGTGCCATTGGTGGAATCATTGGATTTGCATATGCTAGTTTTCAAAAGCCTACTTATAAAGCAGTCATGACATTTGTGTTGGATGATGCACAGGGCGGTGGTGGCATGAGTGGTGCTATGGGTTTAGCTAGTACATTTGGAATTGACTTAGGTGGAGGTGGTGGAGGCGGCTTGTTCACTAGCAGTAATATTTTAGAATTGATGAAAAGCCGTTTGGTCATTGAAAAAACATTATTAAATGCTGTTCCTTATAACAATAATGGTAAGTTTGAAAATATAAGTTTAGCAGAATATTATATTAGAGTAAACAATCTTAGAGAATCTTGGTCAAAAAAGCCTGATTTTAAAGACATTCAATTTACTCCTACCACAGATCGTTCTCATTTTTCATTACAACAAGACTCTATCTTACAAACTATATCAGGTTCAATAGTAAAAAACAATTTAACCATTGCACAAAAAGATAAAAAAGTAAGTATTATTAGTATTGAAGTAAAAACAGAGGATCAAAATTTTTCTAAATTATTTTGCGAGCAATTAGCAAAAGAAACTTCTGATTTTTATATTGAAACAAAAAGTAAGAAGGCAAGAATTAATGTAGACATTTTGCAAAAACAAACTGATAGCATTAGAGGAGAATTAAATGGAGCGATTACTGGTGTTGCAAGCGCCATGGACAATGTGTTTAATTTGAATACCGCATTATCAAGCAGGACTGCTCCAAGTAAAAGAAAGCAGGTGGATGTGCAAGCTAATACCGCTATTCTAACTCAAATTGTAGCACAGCTTGAATTAGCCAAAGTAAACTTAAGAAAAGAAACACCATTGATACAAGTTATTGATCAACCTATACTTCCTTTAGAAAAAGAAAAAGTAGGCAGATTAAAGTCATTAATCCTTGGAGGATTTTTAGCTGGATTTTTATCTGTATTGTATTTAATATTTGGACAATTGTATAGAAAACTAGTTGCTTAGTATTTTAATCAAAAAATAATTAAGTTCAATCCCCCCGTTGAATGAAAACCACAAACAACACAATCATGTTTAAGAAAATTAGTATCGTCCCCCGATGGATTATATTTTTGCTTGACATAGGGGTAACCTGTTTTTCATTTCTATTAGCATTTATCATTAAACAAAACCTAGCATTTAAAGGAATAAGTCTTACTCCTTTATTAAACAGTTTTGTATTATTATTAATTATAAATGTATTGGTGTTTGCAAGTGTAAAAACCTATTCAGGGATTGTTCGTTATACAGGCATGCAGGATGCAGTGCGTATTGCGGTTTCCATTGCTATGTCGACTGTACTGTTGTTTTTAGTTGCAAATTTTTCATCTAATATTAGTAACACATTTATATTAGACAATGTTGTTATTATTATTTATGCAAGTTTTAGTTTTTTAAATTTAATCAGTTATCGTATTGCCATTAAGTTTTTATTCTCTTATGCAAAAAACTATAAGATGAAGAAAAAAACAGTGGTGATATTTGGAGCAGGTGAGGCTGGAGTTGCTACAAAGCGTGTATTAGAACATGATACTAATAATAATATTCATTTGTTGGCATTTATTGATGATGATCGTAAAAAAACAAAAAAGGTATTGGATGGTGTTCCCATTGTAAGCTTTACTGATTTTGAAGAGATAATTAAAACCAGCGAAGTGGATGAATTGGTTATTGCAAGCTTTACGATTTCAACAAAACGAAAAAATGAAGTAGTTGATTTTTGTTTAAACCATGATATACTGGTATTAAATGTACCACCATATAATAAATGGAATGAGGGTAAGTTTAATAGTAACCAATTACAAAATATAAAAATTGAGGATTTATTAGAGCGTGACCCTATTGTGATTAATAATAATCAAATACGAAACCAAATTAAAGGAAAGCGTGTTTTGGTTACCGGTGCTGCGGGTTCTATTGGCAGTGAGATTGTAAGACAATTATTGGCTTATCATCCTGAATTAATTATTTTATGCGATCAGGCTGAGACGCCTTTACATGGTTTAGAGTTAGAATTAAACGAGCGTAAAACAAACGTAAATTGTGTTCCTTATTTAGCTGATATTACCAATGAGCAAAGAATGGAAGATATGTTTACACAGTTTCAGCCACAATATGTTTATCATGCTGCTGCATATAAACATGTTCCTATGATGGAATTGTGCCCTAGTGAAGCAGTAAAAAACAATGTACTAGGAACAAAACTTATTGCAGACCTAGCAGTAAAATATTATGTGGAGCGCTTTGTAATGGTAAGTACGGATAAAGCAGTAAACCCTACTAATGTAATGGGGGCAAGTAAAAGACTTGCTGAAATTTATGTTAAAGGATTATCGAAAGAAACTGCCAACAGCACTAAGTTTATTACTACTCGTTTTGGAAATGTATTAGGTAGTAATGGTTCAGTTATTAATCGATTCAGAGACCAAATATTAAAAGGTGGTCCTGTTACTGTTACGCATCCTAATATTACGCGATACTTTATGACCATTCCTGAAGCTTGTCAATTGGTATTGGAAGCAGGTAGTATGGGCAATGGAGGAGAGATTTTTGTATTTGATATGGGAGAGCCGGTTACGATTGCCGATTTAGCTAAAAAAATGATTCGTTTGTTTGGGTATATACCAAATATAGATATTGACATTACTTATATTGGTTTAAGACCAGGTGAAAAATTATATGAGGAATTATTAAGTGATGCTGAAAACACTTTAAAAACTTATCATGAAAAAATCATGATTGCTAAAGTGCGCGAAGTAACCTTAAAAGACATTGAGTGCAGATTTGCTGAGTTTAGAAAACTAGTAAATAGCTCACAAAACGAAAATGAGTTGGTTGCTTTAATGAAGGCATTAGTGCCTGAATTTATTAGCAATAATAGTGTGTTTGAAAGTTTAGATAGCTCTAATGGTGCAGCGAAAGTGGTTGGAATTGGCAATTAAGATTAGTGATTTTCGATTAGTGTGGTCCATTGGACCGATTGCT